>Ga0326597_10004750_pt1 | contig 19008 bp, 18 predicted proteins | sample RVTome_12_FD_203789 | JGI IMG/M metagenome (GOLD analysis project Ga0326597, IMG submission 203789) | Soil microbial communities from uranium-contaminated site in the Upper Colorado River Basin, Wyoming, United States - RVT100D185 | ecosystem: Environmental > Terrestrial > Soil > Contaminated >... | reverse complement strand
TTTTAATACGCCGCTGGCTGGCCCGGCTGGATTTGGTGCCGTTGCGTGTCCGACCGGGGCCAACTTGCTGCTTGGCTGCGGCAGGCTGGGCGTGGATTATATGGAGCTTATCGTCGCGCCAACCGTGGCCTACAAGCTGAACCAGAGCCATTCCATTGGCCTCTCGCCGCTGCTCGGCTATCGGCGATTCAAGGTCGACGGCCTGCAGGCCTTTGTGCCGATCAGCAGCGCCGGGTCCAATGTCACCAACCAGGGCTACGACAGTTCGACCGGCTGGGGCGTGCGCGTTGGCTGGATGGGCAAGGTGTCGGACACCGTGACGCTGGGAGCGGCCTACGCGTCGAAGATGAAAATGAGTGATTTCGACAAGTACCGCGGGCTGTTCGCCGAACAGGGAGCGTTCGATATTCCGGAAAATTACAACGTCGGCATCGCGGTCCAGGCCTCACCGTCAGTTCTGATCGCGTTTGACGTGCAGCGCATCAATTACAGCAATACCACGTCTATCTCGAATGGTGTACTGAACAGCCTCGTGAATCCAGGAAGCACGTGCCTGCTCGGCTCGGCGTGCGGCTCCGGGTTCAGCTGGCAAAACCAGACCTATTACAAGCTCGGCGTGGAATACGCCTATAGCAGGGGACTCACCCTGCGCGGCGGATTCAATTACGGCAAACCGCCATTCGGCAGCACCGCGAACGACATCTCGTTCAACATCATCGCGCCCGGCGTGGTCGAAAAGCACCTGACGCTGGGGTTCACCTACAAGACGAGTAGTGGCGGTGAGCTGACAGTTTCCTACATGCATGCCTTCAGCAATACCGTCACCGGGCCATCCGCGATCTCGACCTTGCTCGGCGGCGCGAATTTCGGCACCGAATCGCTCAAGATGCGTCAGGACTCGATCGGCATCGCCTACGGCTGGAAGATGTAATCCGCACAGGATTCGCAGTTCAAGCAAGGGCTCTATCCCTCTCTAGCCGGCGCTTGCGGCTACCCGGCGGACGGACTTTGTGCCGCAGTCCTCGGCGCGCGGGTGGTTCGTGTGCGGTCAGTCGTGGGTTGACTGGCCGCCGCGAACCGGGCACCCGCTCGAGGACATGCTTTGCGGCACCGGGAGGTCAGCCGGGTAGCCGCAAGCGTCTGGCACGGTGCGCTAGGAGCTTGTCGGACTTGCGTCCGACAAGCTCCTTAGGCAAAACCGCCCCCGGAAAGAATTCGAAAATGTCATCAAAAAACCGTCGAAACGTCGTTCTTGCGTGCTGACCGAGGTGAAACGGCTGTGGAACTAAGCATTGTTCACAAAAAAATGGGGCGGTTTTCCTTTTAGCAGCCTGTCGGACTGTTAAGTCCGACAGGCTGCTAGGCGATGAGCCCGCCGGTCGGCGAGCTCGGGCTCGCGCTGTAGGGTTTTTTCGGCATACGCCCGGCGAGGAAGGCATCGCGGCCGGCCTCGACCGCTTTTTTCATCGCCGCGGCCATCAGCACCGGATTTTTCGCTGCAGCGATTGCGGTGTTCATCAGCACGCCGTCGCAGCCGAGTTCCATCGCGATCGCCGCATCCGATGCGGTGCCGACGCCGGCATCCACCAGCACCGGCACTTTGGCATTGTCGATGATGATCCGCAGGTTCCACGGGTTGAGGATACCCATCCCGGAGCCGATGAGAGATGCGAGCGGCATCACTGCGGCGCAGCCGATTTCTTCGAGCTGCTTTGCCGCGATCGGATCGTCGCTGCAATAGACCATGACCTTGAAGTTGTCCCTGACCAGCATCTCCGCCGCCTTCAGCGTCTCAGCCATGTTCGGGAACAGCGTTTTCTGGTCGCCGAGCACTTCGAGCTTGACGAGGTCGTGCCCATCGAGCAATTCGCGTGCGAGCCGGAGCGTGCGCACCGCTTCGTCCGCATTGTAGCAGCCGGCGGTATTGGGCAGGATCGTGAATTGCGCCGGCGGCAGCACTTCGAGCAGGCTCGGCTGGTTAGCATCCTGGCCGATGTTGGTGCGGCGGATCGCCACCGTGACGATCCGTGCGCCGCTGGCTTCGACCGCGGCGCGCGTCGCGGCGAAATCCTTGTATTTGCCGGTGCCGACCAGCAATCGAGAGGAATAGGATTTGCCCGCTATCACGAGCGGATCAAGATTTTCGTGAGGTTTCATGGTCAGACTCAAGGTTCGGGATTCAACAGTTCACAGTTTGCGCGTATCGCGGAGCGCGCGCAATGAGCGGGGTCAAATTCGTGCCAGATCAGCCGCCGCCGACGGCGACGACGATTTCGACCTTATCGCCCTCAGCCAGCACCTCGGCGCCGAGCCGGCTGCGCGGCACGATTTCGCCGTTGCGCTCGAGCGCGACGCGCTTGCCGGCAAGACTCAGGCGCTCAAGCAACTGCTGGCAACTGAGCGGCTGCTCGAAGCGGTGCGCCGTGCCGTTGACCGTGACTGCTATCATGCGATTCGTTTCCATGCGTGCGGATAAGGAATTCTTGCAGTCTGCCGCGCCTTTGGCAAGCCGCGGCAATTTGCCCTGGCCGACGGGCAGGGTTGCCGGTATGCCGCCGGCGATGCGCCGAGCGCCGAGCGAGCGCCTGTTATCAATGCTGTTGTTTTCGTCTGCATCGCGCGGTTGCGGCCGCGGGTTGCGGCGGAGCAGCTTTCCCCCTTAGAATCCGCAGCTGCCGCGGGTGTAGTTCAATGGCAGAATGAAAGCTTCCCAAGCTTTAGACGTGGGTTCGATTCCCATCACCCGCTCCATCGATCGTTGCAAGCGCCGGCCGCTGCGGCGGAGCAACAGACCCCGCCACGGCTATTTCGATTGCGCCTGCTGGCGCATGCGGGCGGCAAGATCCGCGCCAGGCACCGCTTTCCCCACATGGTAGCCTTGAGCGTGGTCGCAGTCGAGGTGCGCCAGCGCGTTCATGATGGCTTCGTTTTCTACGCCTTCCGCGACCACCGAGAGTTCAAGATTGTGGGCGAGGTCCACGAGCGAGCGTACGATCTTGGCGTTGATGGGCACTTCCAGCATGGTGCGCACGAACGATAGATCGATTTTCAGCTCGTCGAGCGGCAACTGGGCCAGATAATACATCGACGAATAGCCGGTGCCGAAGTCGTCGACCGACAGCCGCACCCCCAGTGACTTGAGCTCGTGCAACATCTCGGTCGCGGCGTTCGGGTCATTCATCATCGCGCTTTCGGTGATTTCCACGGTCAGATTGCCGCGCGCGACATCCCAGGTGCGAAGCGCGCGGTCGATGTAAATCGGCAGATCAGGCTCGCGCAGATTGGACGGCGATACGTTCACGCTGACCGAGAATTTCGGATCTATGCTCTGGAACTCCGCGCACTGCTGCACGGTGCTGGTAATGATCCATTGGGTCAGCCGGTCGATGAGCCCCGCGGACTCGGCCGCTTGCACCGCGCCATAGGGCGGCACGAATCCGAGCACATTGTCAGTCCAGCGCAGCAGTGCTTCGGCACCGGTCAGGCGTCCCGTGCGCAGACTAACTTGAGGCATGTAATGCAGCATCAGGCTGTTCTGGTCAAGCGCAAGGCGCATGCGGGCCGCGTATTGCGACTGATCGACCGCCGATGCGGCGGCCTGCACTTCGTAGATCCAGACGCGATCGCGACGGCCGCGCGCGGTCTGCAGCGCGTGCTTGGCCCGCTGCAGCAGGCTTTCCGCATCTGGGCCGTGGTCCGGAAACATCGCGATGCCGATCGCGATGTCGGCCAGTTCGGATATCCCGCCGAAATCCAGGAGTGTGGCGCCGAGCAGGGTCATCACCCGCTGGGCGGCAAGCGTCGCGACGCCTTCCGACGACACCGGCCGCAAAATGCAGGCAAACTCGTCGCGCGACAGGATTTCGATCGCGTCGTTCTTGCGCAGGGCCCTGGACCGCAGCGCACCCGCTATCTTGTTCGACAGCCTGTCGCCGGCGTTGAATCCGTGCAGCGCGTCGATGCGGTCTATGGCCGCGCAGTGCACCAGCATCAGCGCGATATTTTGGCCTCCCGCCCGAGCCTCCGAGAGCATGCTTTGCACACGGCCGACGAGCGGATTCAGGAACCCATCTCGCGCCGCCGCGGATACCGCCTCGTCGTCCATGTCAGCCGCTCATATCTAGAAAGAAATCCTCGAGGTTAATCGGCAGCTTGTCCCTGGGAAGGGTGCGCCGGATCCGGTACGGCTCATCCTGGGTGGCCTTGGGTTCCTTGATGAGGTCGAGAATCAACTGTGGGCGGATCGGATTCCACGACCGATCGAGCACCACCAACACGCGGGGCTGCAGGCGGCGCACCAGGTTTTGCGCGATTACGATCCCGACTTCGCCAGTGTTGAGTTCGACCGTGCTCCCCACGGGGTATATCCCGATGCACTGGATGAATTGCTCGACCAGCGCGTCGTGAAAAAGCTTGCCGCGGAGCTTGTACAGCCTGTTGAGCGCGTTGGAAGGCGAGGATTGCTCGGCGTAGGTGCGTCTCGAGGTAATGGCGGCATAGCTGTTCACCAAGCCGGCGATCGCACCGTCGATCGTGATTTGCCGGCCGCGCAGCCCCCGCGGATATCCGCTGCCGTCCTCCCGCTCGTGGTGCTGCAGCACGATCTCCTCGAGGCCTTTCGGCAACCCCGGCGCCGCGCGGATGAGTTCGACCGATTCCATGACATGCGCCTTGATAATCTCGTACTCCTCTGCGGTCAGCACGCCTTTTTTCTGCAGAATTTCATCCGGAGTCTTGACCTTGCCGATGTCGAGAAGCAGTCCGGCGGTCCCCAGCAATTCCAGCCGCTCCGCCGGAAACTGCAAAAACCGGCCGAATGTAATCATATGTATCGACGTGTCCACGGCGCGATTGAGCTCTTCGCCGCCTTTTTGCTTGATTTTGAACAGCAGCATCATGGCGTCGGGGTTGCGCTCGATGCTGCGGCTCATGTGCTCCACGGCGTTCGTCAGCGGTTTCGGATCGAGATCTCCTGTCACGCGTATCGTTTCGAGAGACGCCTGGACACTTTGCTCGCAGGCGGAATAGACTTCTCTTGCTATGCCCAACTCTTCTTCGACCTGCGTGACCTGCTTATAGACTACCGTTCCGCGCTCCACTTTCCTCCCGGTGAGCGGCCCGTGAGCGTCGTCGCCGGATGCATCCCTCTCGAGGTCGACAAACACGGTCTGGCAGTGTTTTTTCACCTCATCGATCTGGTCGTCGGACGTGATCGGAAAGCCCTGAAACAGGAACGGCGTGTCGAGCCACGGGCGATCGAGTTCGGTCACATACATGCCAAGCTTGAGTTCCTCGACCGGAATTTGTTTTTTATCCATGCCTTGCTGCCTCAACCCCGATGCTATATGGTGCTGCGCTTCCGTACAGCACCAGTCCGGGTGACAATTTCGCAAACTCGCTATACTATTACCTGCGGATCGAAGTGTCACGCCTCATTCGGCGCTGCCGGTCCGGGAGTCGCCAGCGCCGGCCCGAGCCCATGAGTCATTTCGCGACCAAGGTCATCCGCTGGCAGATTCGACACGGCCGTCACGATTTGCCGTGGCAGAAAACGCGCAACGCCTACCGCATCTGGCTCTCGGAAATCATGCTGCAGCAGACGCAGGTTGCGGCCGTGATCCCGTATTACCGGCGTTTCCTGCGGCGCTTTCCGGACCTCAAGGCACTCGCTGCGGCGCCGCTCGACGACGTGCTCGCCCTGTGGAGCGGGCTTGGTTATTACGCGCGTGCCCGCAATCTGCATCGCGCTGCGCAGCAGATGGTCGCAGAGCACCGCGGCCGCGTCCCGCGCAGCTTCGAGGCGGTGCTCGCGTTGCCCGGAGTCGGCCGTTCCACCGCCGCGGCGATCTGCGTGTTCGCGTTCGGCGACCGCCGCGCGATCCTCGACGGCAACGTCAAACGGCTGCTCGCGCGGTGCTTTGGCATTGCAGGTTACTCCGGTGACGCCAAGACCGCGGCGAGGCTGTGGCGCAAGACCGAGCAGTTGCTGCCGCTGCGCGACGTCGAACCTTATTGCCAGGGCTTGATGGACCTCGGCGCCGCGATTTGCGTGCGCGGCAAGCCGCGCTGCGAGGTTTGTCCGGTTGCGCCGGACTGCGTCGCGCGCCGGCGCGGCACCATCGGCCGCCTGCCGGCACCGCGCCCTCGCAAGAGCCTGCCGCAGCGGCGTACGCACATGCTGGCGCTGCTGCATGCCGGACAGGTGCTGCTCGAGAAGCGCGCGCCTAGCGGCATCTGGGGCGGCCTGTGGTGCCTGCCCGAGGTTGCATCCGGCGCCGATATCGCCACGCTGTGCGCGCAGCACTATGGTGCGGAGATCACGACACACGCGATGCTGCCGACCGTCGCACACAGCTTCACGCATTTCAGGCTCGACATCGAGCCGCACCGCCTGGGTGTTGCGCGCATCACGCCGCGTGCCGCAGCACCGGGAGTAATGTGGCTGCCGCTGGAAGAAGCGCTCGGTGCCGCGATTCCGGCGCCGGTGAAACGCATACTCGCCGCGTTCGCGGCGGAAAAATAACAGCATGATGCGCTGGCTGTTGATCGCGCGGATCGCATCGGCCGCGCGCGCGACGGCGCACCAGGCGCCACGGAGTTTCGGGGTCTGGCGTCAAGGTGTAAGCTGGTTTCATTTCGGACTATCGCTAAGAGTGCCTAACACAGCATGGAGTCGGGAATGAATGTTGGTGCTGATTGGCCCCAGATCAGGGCTTGGCGCAGGCAGCAGCGTGCGGCCTTGATCGCGCGCAGGGTGGCGTTGCCCGCGGCGCAGCGGCGGGAGTGGAGCGCGGCCATCAGTGCCTGCGTGGAATCCTGCTTTCCGATGCTCGTGGAAATGACGATTGGTTTCTGCTGGCCGTACCGCGGCGAGTTCGACGCGCGCTTTGCGATCCGGTATTTCCGCAGCCGCGGCGCCACCGCCGCGCTGCCGGCGGTAATCGACAAGGCCGGCCCGCTGCAATTCCGCAGGTGGTGGCCGGGCGCGCCGATGACGCCGGGCGCTTATGATATTCCGGTGCCTGACGGTACCGAGCCGGTGGTGCCGGATACCGCCATCGTGCCGATGAACGGCTTCGACGGGCAGGGCTACCGGCTGGGCTATGGCGGCGGCTACTTCGACCGCACGCTTGCCGCGGCTGCGCCGCGGCCGCTCGCGCTCGGTGTGAGTTTCGAGTTCGCGCGGCTGCCGACGATATATCCACAGCCGCACGACATCGCGATGGATTTTGTGGTGACCGAGGCCGGCGTGCATGCCGTGTCGAATGCGCGGCTTGAGCCGATCACGCCCGAGGAGTGCCGCGAGCGGGCGCAGCGCTTGTGCGCCGAGCGCGGGCTGCCGCGCCAGCGAGCAGGCGCCGCGCGTTTCGGGTGCGCAAGCGCACCTTGGTGATTCGTGATTCGTAGTTCGTGATTCGTAACCGGAAAACGCCGCTTTGCCGATCGGTTCTTACCAATCACCAATCGCCAATCACCAGTCACCAGTCACCAGTCACGACAGCTCCCGGTGGCGCACCAGCACGCGCTGGCTTTGGCTGAAATAGCGCGCCAGCGCTTCGACAAAATACACCGAGCGGTGCTCGCCGCCAGTGCAGCCGATGGCGACGGTCACGTAACTGCGGTTGTCGGCGACAAAGCATGGCAGCCAGCGCTCGACAAAGCCGCGGATGTCGGCGAGCATCGCGCGCACGTTGGCATCGGCCTCGAGAAAGCCGATCACCGCCTGGTCTTTGCCGGTCAGCGGGCGCAGTTGCGGATCGTAGTACGGGTTAGGCAGGCAGCGCACGTCGAACACGAGGTCGGCGTCGAGCGGGATGCCGTGCTTGAAGCCGAACGACTGGAATAGCAGCGTCATCCCGGCACGATCGATCTCGGTAGTCTCTTTGATCCACTTGCGCAGCGCGTTGGGATTGAGGTCGCTGGTGTCGATGTGATGCGCGAGCCAGCCGACGCCGTCCAGCATCACGCGCTCGCGCGCGATGCATTCGCTGACGGTCAGCTCGCCGTCGGTCAACGGATGGCGCCGGCGCGTCTCCGAGTAGCGCTTGAGCAGCGTGTCGGTCTTGGCATTGAGAAACAATACGCGCACATCGACGCCGCGCGCCTTCAGGTCATCGATCTGCCGTGGCAGCAGGCTCAACGTGTCGCCGCTACGCGCATCGATGCTAACCGCAACGCGGGTATAGCCGGCGCCGTGCAGAAAATCGACCATCTCGGCGAGCAGCTTGGCCGGCAGATTGTCGGCGGTGTAATAAGCGCTGTCCTCGAGCGCTTTCAGCGCCACACTTTTGCCGGACCCTGACAGGCCAGTGATGATGACCAGCTGCATGCGTCGTGACTGGTGATTGGTGACTGGTGATTGGTGGTTCCTGGCTATTCGCTCTTCGCGATCTGCTGCGACTGGCGCGCGATGAAATCCTGCGTGCTGTCGATGCCGCGCAGCTGCAGCACGTAATTGCGCACCGCGGCTTCGACCAGCACCGCAAGATTGCGCCCGGCCGCGACCGGAATCGTTACCCTACGCAGACTCACGCCCATGATTTCCTCGACGCCGGGCTTGAGCGGCAGCCGCTCGACATATTGCGGTTCCGCGCCAGCCGGTTTTTCAAGATGCACGATGAGCTTCAGGTTCTTGCGGGGCCGCAGCGCGGCCTCGCCGAAGATGATACGGATGTTGAGCACGCCCAGGCCGCGCACCTCGAGGAAATCGCGCAGCAAAGACGGGCAGCGGCCTTCCAGCGTCTCGGGCGCGATGCGATAGAGCTCGATCACGTCATCCGCAATGAGCCCGCTGCCGCGGCTGATCAACTCCAGCGCCAGTTCGCTTTTGCCGACGGCGCTGTCACCGGTGATCATGACGCCCATGCCGAGCACGTCGAGCAACACCCCGTGCATGGTCGTGTATTCCGCCAGCGCGCGCGCCAGATAAGGACGCAGCATCCACATCAGCTCCACGCTGTCGAGCGGGGTGGCAAAGAGCGCGGCATGCATGGTATCGGCGAGTGCGCGCAGGTGCTCGGGAACGCTCTCGCCGCCGGCGACGATCATGCACGCGAGCCCCGAGGCCGCAAGCCGGTGCAGCGATTGCTCGCGTGCCGCCGGGTCGAGCGAATCGAGGTGATTGATCTCCGGACGGGCGAGCACCTGAATCCAGTTGGGATGGACGAAATTAAGGTGCCCGATCAGCCCTTCGCGCGAATTCTTCAGGCGGCTGGGGTCGAGTTCCTTGACGCCGCCGTCCCGCCCCGCGATCCACGCGAGGTGCAGCCGGTCGCGATTATCCTCAAACAGCTGCGCTATGCTGATTCGCGGCATGGGGTTGCCATTCGGCGATCAACTGGTACATCGCGTCAGCGGAAGCGGCGCCGAGCAGCTGGTCGCGAAACGCCTTGTCGCTGAACATCTGCGCCAACTCGCTCAGGATCTGCAAATGCAGATCGGTCGCGCGCTCGGGCACCAGCAGCACGAAAATCAGATTGACCGGAAGTCCGTCGGGGGCGTCGAACGGTATCGGCGCGCTCATCCTGATCATCGCGCCGACCGCCTCTTTCAGGCCCTTGATGCGTCCGTGCGGGATCGCAATGCCCTGGCCGAGGCCGGTGGAGCCGAGTTTTTCGCGTGCGAACAGGCTCTCGAACACCTGGCTGTGCGCGATATTATGGTGGTTCTCGAACACCAGGCCGGCGTGCTCGAACACGCGCTTCTTGCTGCCGACGTCGAGATCGGGCAGCACGTTTTGCAGCGGCAGCAGTTTGGCGATCAGGTTCATGTCAGATAGGGTTGGCGCTGCGGACGCGCCATCGCGTCACGATGGCACGCGCCGGGCGCGCCGTCAACCGCGGCCGCCGCGGTGTTCGAAGTTCTTCTCTTTGTGCCTGAGAATCTGGCGGTCGAGCTTGTCGACCAGGGTATCGATCGCGGCATACATGTCGGTGTCGTGGCTTTCGACGAAGATGTCCTTGCCGCTCAGATGAACGCTGGCTTCGATCCGGTGCTCGAGCTTATCCACGGAGAGTATGGCACGGACATCGATCACGTGATCGAAATGACGCGTAATGCGGGCGAGCTTGCCGGTGACGTAATCGCGCATCGCGGCGGTGATCTCGAGTTGATGTCCGGTCAGGTGCAGGTTCATGAATGAGACTCCTGAAGTTTCAGATCGATTTGCGCAGACTGATCGGCATTATCTGCATGGATTCGCGGTATTTCGCGACGGTGCGGCGCGCCACGATGATGCCTTGCTGGCCGAGAATCTCGGAAATCTGGCCGTCCGAGAGCGGCTTCCTGGCGTTCTCGGCGCTCACCATCTGCTTGATCAGCGCGCGGATCGCGGTGCTCGAGGCGGCGCCGCCGCTCTCGGTGGTGACGTGACTGCCGAAGAAATACTTGAGCTCGAAGATGCCGCGCGGGGTGAGCATGAATTTCTGGGTCGTCACACGCGACACCGTGGATTCATGCAGGTTAAGCGTATCGGCGATCTCGCGCAGCACCAGCGGCCGCATCGCAACCTCGCCGTGCTCCAGGAAATGGCGCTGGCGATCGACGATCGCCTGCGACACGCGCAGGATGGTGTCGAAGCGCTGCTGTACGTTCTTGATCAGCCAGCGCGCTTCCTGCAGCTGGCTGGCGAGCTGCTGGGGACCGGTCCCGCGGTTGCGCTGCAGGATATCGGCATACAGGCGGTTGATGCGCAGCCGCGGCATGGCATCGAAGTTGAGCCCGGCAAGCCACACGCCCTTGGTCTTCTTCACGATCACATCCGGTATTACATAGCGTGTGTCGCCCGAAAAAAAGCTGCTGCCCGGACGCGGGTTGAGCCCGATGATCAGGTGCTGGACTCCGCGCAGCACGTCATCCGAGCAGTGCAGCAACTTCTTGAGCCTGACGTAGTCGCGCGCCGCGAGCACATCGAGATGGTGCTTGACGGTTTCGAGCGCCCGCTCACGATACGGCGTCGCCGCGGGCAGCGCGTCCAGTTGCAGCTGCAGACACTCGGCGGGATTGCGTGCGCCGACACCGACCGGTTCGAAGTTATGCAGGTGCCTAAGCGCGAGGTGCAGTTCGTCGATTCCGATTTCGAGTTCCGGCGGCAGGAGCGCCACCAGCTCGTCGAGGTCCTGGTGGAGATAACCGTCGTCATCCAGCGAGTCGATCAACAGGGTAACCAGGCGCCTGTCGCGCTCGGCAAGCTGGGTCAAAGACAACTGCCAGATCAGGTGCTCGCGCAGCGTCTGCTCCTCGGCGGCCTGCTGCGGATACTCGGCTTCGTCGTTATCGCTGCGCGTGCCGCCGTGGCTGAAATCCTCAGTGGCGCGTTCGCGGGTCCCATCCGCCCCGTCCTCCGCTTCGCCAGATTCGCTATCGATCCTGCTGCTCGCGGCGTATTCCGGCGTGCCGGGCTGCGGGGGTGCGCTGACGGGTTCTTCGCGGATGCCGTCGTCGCGTTCGAGCAACGGATTGTCCTGCAGAAATTTCTCAATTTCCTGGTTGAGCTCGAGCGTAGAGAGCTGCAGCAGCCGGATCGACAGCTGCAGTTGCGGGGTCAGCGTCAGATGCTGGGACAGCCTGAGCTGGAGCGAGTGCTTCATGGTTCCGGAAGGAGCGTGGCTGCGAGCGAAACTTGGGCTGCGAAGGCCCCGGGCGCGGCGGCCCGGGGCGCCGTCAAGCCCGTTGCCTACAGGCGAAAATGCTCTCCAAGATAGACTTTTCTCACGCTCTCATTATAAACGATTTCGTCAGGTTTGCCGTAGGCAAGCACGCTGCCGTCATTGATGATATAGGCGCGGTCGCAGATGCCGAGTGTCTCGCGTACGTTGTGGTCGGTGATCAGCACGCCGATATCGCGATCCTTCAGGAAGCGGATGATTTTCTGAATGTCGAGCACCGCGATTGGGTCGACCCCCGCAAACGGCTCGTCGAGCAGTATGAAGCGCGGCTCGGTGGCGAGCGCGCGCGCGATCTCGACGCGGCGCCGCTCGCCGCCCGACAGGCTGATTGCCGGGTTGTCGCGCAAATGGCTGACATGCAGGTCCTGCAGCAGGTCGTCGAGCTTGAGCGCGATCAGGGCCGGATCGTCGTTTTGCAGCTCCAGCACGGCGCGCACGTTCCCGGCCACCGTCAGACGCCGGAAAATCGACGCCTCCTGCGGCAGGTAGGACAACCCCAGCAGCGCGCGTTTGTGGATCGGCATGTGAGTGAGCCGTTTTTGGTCGAGGTAAATTTCGCCGCCGTCGAGCGGCACCAGGCCGACGATCATGTAAAAACAGGTGGTTTTGCCGGCGCCGTTCGGGCCGAGCAGGCCGATCACCTCGCCGCTGCGCACTTCGAGTGATACGTCCTTGACGACGACGCGCGACTTGTAGCGTTTCTTGAGGTGTTCGGCTTTGAGTTCGCTCATGATGGCAGTCTGTCTAGGCCGCTCGCTAGAAACTCGTCAGCCGGACTTGATCCGGCATCCAGTACGGGATTAATTTGTTCGCGGCGCGTTCTCTGGACCCCGGCCTTCGCGGGGGTAACGAATCGATTTTCAATGAACTCTTAGCCGCTCAACGCGGAGCGCCAGCGGGCTGCTCGCGCGGATTGGCCACATCGGGGGCGGGTTGCAGCGGCAGCGGTGGGGAACCTGCCGCCGGCTGGCCTGTGGCCTTGGGCTGAATCACCACGCGCACGCGGCCCTCCGGATTGCTGGGCGTCGCCGCCTGCTTGCCGCCGCCGACGACGCGGAAGAACTCGGTCGCCGCGTCGTAGGAGATGTAATTGCCGCGCACCTCGTCATTGCTCTTCTTGAGTCGGGCGCGTTTGAACATCTGCAGCTTGTCCGCTTTGCCGTCATATTCGATGCGCTCGGCATAGCCTTCGATGTATTCATCAACACCCTCGCGTTTCTGGCGGAAGCTCGCGAGGTTGCCGTAGGCTGCGCCGAACTTGAAGCCGTCGGCGTCCTGCTGCACGACCATCCGCTCACCCCGGATCGTTAGCGTGCCCTGCGTCAGGATCACGTTGCCCTCGAAAGTCGAGGTTCGCTTGGCTTCCTCCACCGTTACCCGGTCGGCTTCGAGGTTGACCGGTTTGGTGCGGTCGGCGCGCTCCGCATGGGCGGGCAGCGCGCAAAGCAGACACCACGCGAGCGGCAACACGCAGCGCCACCGTCCGCGCGCATGGCGGCCCGCGCCGGCCCGCTCACCGCTTTGGCTTGGGTTTTTCATACCGGCCTCGTACATTGGACAGGAGTTTCAGAATCCGAGTCTGGTTGTTGAATTCTAAGCCAACCGCCGTAATTAGGGTATGTGCGTCGGATACCCGCACCGGCTTGTCGGTCGCGGCGAAGTCGTCATCGGGAATGACGTGCAGATAAGACGTCTGCATCGTCAGCTCGCTTTGGTCCGCGTAAGCGGAGCGCACCAGGCGCACTTCATCCGTCAGGTAGACGTGCTCGCCGTTGCTCGAAACCATCGCGGTTTTCGACGTTACCGTCACCGTGGCATTGGAGCCGCTGAAATTCACGAGTCTCGGCGCCTCGAGGTAAGTCGTATCGTCGTCGGGATAATGCACCATGTGGCGCGCGCTCAGCGAGTAGCGCGGGAGGCCGTCGGGGCCGAAGCGGGTGGCGGCGAGGTTTTCCACCACGTAGTCGGGATCGTGCCGCGCCTTGCCGTCTCGCAAGCGCTCGGGCGGCTGCACCTGTCGGTCGAGCCAGATCGTCATCGCCGCGACCGCGGCGAGCAGCACCACCGGAAACCACAACGTGATCCGATGCAGCATATTATCGTGAGTTCATCAACTGGCGCGCGAGCGTGCCCTGGGCGTGCATGATCAATTCACACGCCTCGCGCGCGGCGCCGCGGCCGCCAGGCGCGCGCGTCACGTAGTCGGCGTATTGCTTTACCGCGAGCGGTGCCTCGGGCACCGTCAGCGCGAGGCCGCAACGGCGCAGCACCTGCAAATCGACCAAGTCATCCCCCATGTAGGCAGTGGCGCCGGCATCGATCTTGCGCGCCAGCAGCAGTTCCGCGTAGACGCGCGCTTTGTCGGCCACGCCCTGGTACAGCAATTCGATGCCAAGGTTCCCGGCGCGCAACTCGACGCTGCGGGACGTGCGGCCGGTGACGATGGCAAGCTCGACGCCGCTTTCGCGCAGCATTCTTATGCCATGGCCGTCGTGCGAATTAAAAGCCTTGATTTCCTCGCCGCTGTCGCTCAGATAAAGCGAGCCGTCAGTCAACACGCCGTCGACATCGAAGATCATGAGGCGGATGGCGCGGGCTTTGGCGTAGATTTGCTGCATCAACCGGCTAGATAACTTTGGCTTTGAACAGATCGTGCATGTTGAGCGCGCCGATGAGGCGCCGCTCGCCATCGACCACCAGCAACTGGTTGACTTTGTGCTGCTCCATGATCTGCACCGCCTCGGCGGCGAGCTTGTCGGGGCCGATGGTGCGCGGTCCGCGCGTCATCACGCTCGCGATGGCGGTGGCGTGCAGGTCGACGCCCTGCTGCAGGCTGCGGCGCAGATCGCCGTCGGTAAATATTCCGAGCACGCGCTCCTCGCGATCGAGAATGGCCGTGATGCCCATGCGCCCGCGCGACATTTCAAGAATCGCATCCGACAGCATCGCGGTCTCGGGAATGCGCGGCGCATCGCTGCCTGAGCGCATCACGTCGCGCACGTGGGTCAGCAGTTTGCGCCCGAGCGCGCCGCCCGGGTGCGAGCGCGCGAACTCGTCGCGGCTGAAGCCCTTGGCCTGCATCAGCGCCAGCGCCAGCGCGTCTCCCAGCGCGAGTGCCGCCGTCGTGCTCGCGGTGGGCGCCAGGTTGAGCGGGCAGGCTTCCTTTTCCGCGCCGGCATAAAGATGCGCGTCAGCCTCCCGCGCCAGGGTCGAATCGGGGTTGCCGGTGAGCGAGATCAGTTTCGCGCCCTGACGCTTGATCAGCGGCACAATCGCCAGCAGCTCGGCGCTTTCGCCCGAGTTCGACAGCGCAATGAATACGTCGTCACGCGTAACCATGCCAAGGTCGCCGTGGCTCGCCTCGGCGGGGTGCACAAAATAGGCGGGGGTGCCGGTGCTGGACATGGTCGACGCGATCTTGCGGGCGATGTGGCCCGATTTGCCCATGCCGCTCACCGTGACCCGGCCGCGACAGTCGAGGATCAGGTCGACCGCGCGCGGGAAATCCCGATCGAGCCTGGCGATCAGCCCGGTGATCGCCGCCGCTTCGATTTCGAGCACTTCGCGCGCGAGCCCGAGGACATCCCCGCCCGCGGGAAGCGGCGCTTTGTTTTCTGCGGCTGTCATGGCGTGAGCAGTATAGCAAAGTCCGTCGATTTCCCCTCACGGCGGTTTTGCAAATCGGCGGAGATAAGGCATTATCCAAGGTAGAGCAATGAGCTGGCGATGAACGCCGACAAATCAGTTTCATCGTACTTTTGTGTGAGCGACATGGGTCGGAAGATGTCATCGAGCGCATCGTAGAAGGTCCCCTCTCCCATCGAGGGAGAGGGGAGTCTCTTATGGAAAATTCGCTGCAACTGGTATTGATTCTGCTCCTCGCCGCGGTGCTGGTAGTGATTGTGTTCCGCCTGCTCAAGCTGCCCGCGCTGATCGGCTATCTGCTGGTGGGGGTTGCGATCGGGCCCCGCGGTCTCGGCCTGATTCCGGACACCGAGGGCACGCGCGGCTTGGCGGAGTTCGGCGTGGTGTTCCTGATGTTCAGCATCGGGCTCGAGTTCAGCCTGGCGAGGCTCGCCACGATGCGCCGCATCGTATTCGGGCTGGGCGCATCGCAGGTCGCGTTGACGCTCGCCATCGTCGTCGCGGCGGCGCTCGGCTCCGGCGCGGATTGGCGCGCCGGATTCGTGCTGGGCGGGGCGATCGCGATGTCATCGACCGCGATCGTCAGCAAGATGCTCGCGGAAAAGCTCGAACTCAACACGCTGCACGGCCGGCAGGTAATCGGCGTGCTGCTGTTCCAGGATCTGGCGGTGGTGCCGCTGCTGATCCTGATCCCCGCGCTGGCACAGCATCCGGCCGATTTGGGGGCAGAGCTGATGTTCGCGGCGTTCAAGGCCGCGCTCGTGCTGTCGATATTGCTCTACTTCGGGCAGCGCCCGATGCGCGCCTGGTTTCACCTGATCGCCAGGCAGAAATCGTCCGAGCTGTTCGTGCTGAATGTATTGCTGATTACGCTCGGACTTGCGTACGTGACCGAGCTCGCCGGATTGTCGCTCGCGCTCGGCGCATTCGTGGCCGGCATGCTGATTTCCGAAACCGAGTACCGCTATCAGGTCGAAAGCGACATCAAGCCGTTTCGCGACGTGCTTCTCGGTTTGTTTTTCGTCACTGTCGGCATGAAACTCGACATCCCGCTGGTGCTCGGAAACGTGCAGTGGGTTGTGCTCGCCTTGTTGGGGCTGATCGTGCTCAAGGCATTGCTGATCGGCGGCCTGAGCCGCTTATTCGGCAGCGATACCGGCGCCGCGTCGCGCACCGGCCTGGATCTGGCGCAGGGCGGCGAGTTTGGCTTTGTGCTGCTGTCGTTGGCCGCGCAGTTCAATCTGGTGCCGGAGGCAGCGCTGCAGACGGCGCTCGCCGCGATGGTGCTGTCGATGCTTGCAGCGCCATTCATCATCGAGCGCAGCGAGCATATCGTGCGGCATGTGAGCGGCGCGGACTGGCTCGCGCGCGCGATGGAGATGCACAACGTCGCGGTGCAGTCGATGGCGGCCAACCAGCACGTCGTAGTGTGCGGCTACGGTCGCAGCGGCCAGAATCTGGCACGCCTGCTCGACCAGGAGGGCATCGGTTTTATCGCGCTCGACGTTGACCCGAAGCGCGTCAAGGAAGCGGCAGCCGCGGGCGAGCACGTCGTCTACGGCGATGCCGCGCGGCGCGAGGTGCTCGTCGCGGCGGGCCTGCTGCGGGCGCGGGCGCTGGTGATCTCGGTCGCCGACAGCCCGCTCGCGTTGCGCATCCTCGCTCAGGTGCGCGAATTGCGGCCGGGATTGCCAGTGGTAGTGCGCACTCTCGACGATATCGATCTTGACCGCTTGAGGGAAGCGGGCGCGGGCGCGGTGGTGGCGGATATCATGGAGGGCAGCCTGATGCTGGCGTCGCATACGCTGATGCTGCTCGGGGTGCCGCTTAATCGCGTGCTCAGGCGCATCCGCGATACGCGCGAGCAGCGTTACAGCCTGCTGCGCGGCTATTTCCACGGCGCGACCGACGCCGCAGACGACGCCGTGCACAAAACGCAGAAGCTGCTGCATTCAGTACTGATCACTCCCGGCGCAGCGGCGATCGGCAGGACGCTGGGCGAGCTTGATCTCGCGCGGCTGGAGGTGGAGGTCAAGGCGGTGCGGCGCCATAACGTGCACGCCCAGGCGCCGCAGCCGGGGTTTCAAATCGAAACCGGCGACGTGCTGGTATTGCTCGGCGCGGAACCGGACTGTGCCGCGGCCGAGATGAAACTGATGCAGGGCTGATTACGTGGTTCGTTGTTCGAATCACGACCTGCGCGTTTCCTGAATTATTGTCCACGGATTCCGGGCTGCCTCAGGTGGAACCCCAAAAAAAAGCCCGCGCGAGCGGGCTTTTTTGGACTTTCTAATCGCGGCCTGGAGCTCGCGATACCAAATTCCGGCTAGAAGAGGGTGGCCCCGCCGCAGTTGGTAGCGCCGGAGGTACCGAGCCAAGTGCCGGTGGCGGCGGCCGCGCTGGTGCAACTACCCGCCTCGGTTGGCGCCGTTCCGCCCGTGCCCGCGTAGACCGAGAACTGGAAAGTGCCGGTATACGGCGATCCATCGTCGATTTTGCGATCGAGTTCGGTGATGACCGCGACTGGAATCGAGGGGCCGGTCTTCAGGTTGTGACGCGCCGTTCCGCCGCTGGATACGCCGTAGACACCGTCAAAAACGAGCTCCATGTACGCATTGTAAACATTCGTCGGCGTATTCGTTGCAGCATTCGCAGCCGCAGCGCAGGCAAATGAGCCCGTAATAAAACCGGCCTTGGACAGATGCTCCCACGCGATGATCGATTCACCCGCCGTTTGGATTTGGCCGTCGCCGTTGCCGCCCCCGTTGACGGCACCGGTGCACGCGGCGTTCGCAGCCACGCCGTTGATGTTGGCTACGGCAAGCGCACCCGGGTAATCACCGGGCAATGCGCGGAAACGATCCTGGAAGCCGAAAAAAGCTGCCTTGACGCCATCCTGCATGGACGCAAGGTTACGCACCCGTGCGCTCTGGATCAGTTCCTGGCCCTTGAGCACGCCGCCGAGCAGCAGGCCGATAATTACGAGCACAATCGCGATCTCGATCAGGGTAAAACCAGTTTGTTTGCGCATGGTTGCAGTCCTTTGGTAATGCATGAGACCAATCGTTACTGCAAATTCCATGCCATTGGCGGCTGAGATTGCCAGTTGATGGCAAATAAAACACGATTTTTCGCACCAGGCGCCGCAGGCGGAGAATCCTAGCATAATTGTTACTTTTATGATAGTTATTTACAGGTTATTATTACGTATAAACATGAAATATGATCAGCTTTCAATTGAAAATAAACAGATATATGCAGTAATTTTGTCATTTTTTCGACGAATGTGACGAATTTTCGGCGTTTTTCATGTCTTCCAGCCGTTGCGCAAGAAACCGCAACTCGCGCTCGTCCTTGACTTCCCCGCTCTCAAGCAGTCCTCCCAGCAATATCTTCGCGCTTTCCAGTTCGCCGATGTCCTCGAGTATAAAAATGCGCATCTGGCGCGCCCAGCCGGGCGCCGCCGGCGCGAGACGCGCGATATCGTCGGCATAACGCATTGCGAGCGCAGTGTCGTGGAGGCGGTGCCGGGCCATGATGGCCGAGTGCGCGAGCCAGCGCCAGCGCCGGTTCGGATCCTGCATGAACTGCTCGTGCACGAATTCCAGCATCAGGCGCTCGCGCGCGGGATCGGGAACCTGTGAATAGACCTGCGCCGCCATCAGCAGCGGATACTGGCCGACCGGATCAAGCGCCA
>Ga0326597_10004749_pt1 | contig 19012 bp, 17 predicted proteins | sample RVTome_12_FD_203789 | JGI IMG/M metagenome (GOLD analysis project Ga0326597, IMG submission 203789) | Soil microbial communities from uranium-contaminated site in the Upper Colorado River Basin, Wyoming, United States - RVT100D185 | ecosystem: Environmental > Terrestrial > Soil > Contaminated >... | reverse complement strand
AAAATCTAAAAATTTTTTACGAATTTCAGATGATCCCATAATTTCAATAATAGCATATAACAAAACAAACAGGAAAACCGGTTTTCCTGTTTGTTTAATAAATACGCCACACGGGTGGCGTATTTATTATTTTATCACTCCTCCACCTAAAACCACATCTTTATCGTATATCACCGCGCTTTGTCCGCTTGTTATTGCCCTTTGTGGATTTTTAAAATTTAACAATAAAGAACCATCAGGCTTTTCTTTCACTTCAACCTCTTGTGGTTCCTGGCGATAACGGATACTTGCTTCGTACTTACCTGGTAATTTGGGTTTTCCACCTATCCAACTCACATCCTGAACAATTGCCTCATTTGCCAGAAGTTCTTTGGCATATTTTGGCCCAACAACAAGAGTGTTTGTTTTCATGTTTTTATCTACCACATAGTATGGCATTCCGCCGCCTATTCCAATTCCCTTTCTTTGCCCTATAGTATAGTAGTGCACGCCTTCGTGTTCACCTATTTTCTCTCCCTTCGTTGTAACTACAGGACCTTTCTTAGGTGGTATATACTCTTTTAAAAACTCTGTTACATCTACTTTTCCTATAAAGCAAATGCCCTGACTATCTTTTTTGTCAAAATTAGGTAAGTTAAATTTTTTAGCCAATTCTCTTACCTCTTTTTTTGTATACTCACCAATTGGAAACATTGTGCGTGCCAATTGCTCCTCCCCCACTTTGTACAAAAAATACGTTTGGTCTTTATCTGGGTCAACTCCTTTTAGAAGCTGAACTCTTTGATTTTTATTCTTACTTTTAATTTTTAATTTTTGACTTTTAACTCCGGTCATTACGCGTGCGTAATGACCGGTAGCAATATAATCTGCGTTAAATTCATCCATCGCTTTATCAAAAAAAACTCCAAATTTAATCTGATTATTGCACATAATATCAGGATTTGGTGTTCTGCCTGCCCTGTATTCTCTTATAAAATAATCTATAACACGCTCTCTATATTCTTTAACCAAATCTATAGAATGAAATTCTATACCTAAAAAATGCGCTACTTTGCGCGCCCAATGTTCATCCTCCTCAACCGTACATTGTCCGGGAACAAAATCATTGGGATTCCAACAACGCATAAAAACACCAACCACATTATATCCGGCTTCTTTTAACAAGGCTGCCGAAACACTAGAATCCACGCCCCCACTCATAGCTACAACCACCTTAACATCTTTATTTTTTTTGGATTTCTTTAATTTCATAATTACATATTATAACATAAATTTAACAAAACTTAAAGCGGGCTGAATCCAGCCCGCCCAAACGCTTTGTCCCGCCCTTATCTTATAAACTAGTTTTGTTCCTTACTTTTTTCAACCTCGTCCAGTAAGTCGCGTAGACCCTTGGTATCCACTTCTGGTTTTTTCTTATTTAAATAACTTGGCATGGGTGCTCGCTTTGGATTTTTTTTCTTAGGAGGATATTTTTTATGAGCCTCTTTTAAACTAATGGATTCTTTTTCTGCGGGATTACTGTCCGCTTTATTGACGGGTTTGGGTTGATCATGTTGCGGGCGAGATTGGATTTTTGGTGCTGGTTTATTATATTGCGGACGAGATTGACTTCTTGTGTTTTGTCTCGCGGATGATTGGTTTTGATTTTGATGAGTTTGTGTTGTGTCTGTGTTCCACTGCGCTATTCTATCTTCCATTTCCTGCCTTGGTGTAGAAAATTGTTCTCGCGAAGTTTTTATAATTTCTTCTCTATAACTTTCGTGGAGGGTGCGGAAAGGCGGCAAAGTCCGTGCCGAAAACGCCCTTGATGTAACTCCATCTATCATAAGTTTTAAAATAGTTCCAAAACGAGGAATATTTACCAAATCCTCAACACTAAAATCGGGGGCAAATTCTTTTTCTATGTATTCGGCGTCCTCTGCACCAACTCGAAATGTAACAAATGTTCCGATGTTTCCAAACACTGCCTCCCGAACCCCCTCTTCCATTTGGGCAATATATTGATGCGCCAACACTAAAGAAAGTTTATATTTTCTGGCTTCGGATAAAATACCCTCAAAGGCTTCGGACGCAAAATTTTGAAATTCATCCACATATAATATAAAATTGCGCCTTTGGTCTTCTGGTATATCTATTCTGCTCATAGCCGAGAGATACAACTTCGTAATAGCCATCGCACCCAACAGACGGCTGTTTTCCTCCCCGATCCTTCCTTTAGACAAGTTCATTATAAATATTTTACCCTCATCCATTATCTTGCGCATATCTATTGTAGATTTTTTTTGCCCCACAATGTTTCTAATTAAAGGTGCTACGGTAAATTGCCCTATCTTGTTTTGTATGGCAGAGGTCGCCTCACTTGCCAACCTATCTGTATATTTAGCAAATTCTTCTGTCCAAAAGGCCTTTACTATCGGGTCCTTAACATACTCCAATACTTCTTTTCTAAAAATCTTATTTGCCATCATTCGGTTTACATCTAAAAGTGTTGCGTCCGGATATTCCAACAAGGCCAAAATTGTGTTGTTTAAAATATATTCCATCCTAGCACTCCAAACATCTACCCATATTTTTTTAAATACCCCCATAAGACCGCTGGCAACCAAATGCCTTTGGTTGTAACCAACGTCCTCGAGCAAGTTTAATCCTATAGGATGCTCGTAATCAGCCGGATTAAAATAAACAACATCTTTTATTCTGTCTTTTGGAACAAAATCCAAAACGCCCTCGGAAAACTCTCCATGAGGGTCTATAATACCGACACCCCTTCCGCTCAAAATATCCTGAACAGCCATATTTTGAAGCATAACGGTTTTACCCATGCCGGTTTTACCAATTATATACATATGTCGAGACAAATCCTCTACCTTAATTCCAAACTTGTCGTCCCTTCCTCTGTAATTTAATTGTGCAAAATAGTTTATATCCATAATCTTTGTTTCACTATCGCTCACAAAAACAATAACCATATGACTATATTACTATATAACAATCGGTTGTAATTTAGTTATTTAGTAATTTAGTTATCGTGTGAGCTTAGCGTGGTAAATCTTTGGGTGGTTCCGAACTTTTTGAAGTAATTCTTGGCATAAGGGGTGCCTTAACAACCCTGCCCGGATAATGATATATCGTTGCTATTTCTTCTGTATTCAAAAAATATGGCTCCGAAAACACACCCAAAAATCTTCCCCTGTAAGCTCCGATAAGTTTTTTCTTTCTTAAAAAATTGCGCGCATCTTTAAAAAATATTAACGAGCTTGATGTTGCAACACTTGGCTTAAATCCATTTATGCCACCGTTGAATTGATTAAAAAATCCCTGAAGTGCGGCAATTTGTGGTCCGTAAAAAACATCATTCCTTGCAACATATACCGCGCGTATTGTTGTTTTAAATAGAGCTTTTGATGCTTTGATTTCCATTTTCTTTACCTTTTCCTGTTCTCCTGGCGTAAGTTGGCGCATCCCCTGCTGTTGTGGTTGTGCGGGTTTGCCGGAAACCTCATCCAAATCCTTACCGCCAAGATGGCGTACTATATCTCCAAAAAACGAAAAAATACTCAACAAAATACCCGAAGACGAAGAGGCAGGTTGCCCGCGCCCCACTTCTTTATCTATTGCCTCCTTTGCCTTTGATCCCGCTTCCGTTACTGCCGGCGCAATAACAAGCTGAAGCCACATGTGTTCTCCCTCCTGCATTTTGGAAACCATTTCCGCAAATTGGGAAAGGGGATCCATTCTTCTTTCTTCTTCGGGGTCCTCGAAATCGACATGGGTAAGTATAGGATATGGCCAGTCTTTATTTAAAATATAATCCGCACCCCAAACATTATAATCTTTGTTTGGGATATCGGGCGGAACTGCCTTTATTGTATAGTCCTCAACTTCGTAAATCTCCGCATTTGGGTATTGCGCATATATTTTACCTTCTACAAAATTTCGTTGCATGGTTTGGCATCTTACATAAAAATGCAGCTCCCCATCAACTCCAGCCATCTCCAAGCTAAATATATCTGCAGATTTACCTTGCCATTTATCACGAAAATCTATGCCCTTCCATGCCCCATGCAAACCGGACAAAACATTTTCCATTGCTTTTGGTGTTTTTTCAACTTCTGGAGGTAAAATTATTTCCAACAGTGTCCAATTCTGTTCCTTGCCAAATTGTATGCTTTTGTAAACAAGCAAATACTTGTTTATTTTTATTAAAAGAGCCACAGGAATAATAATCCACCATGTGGCTTTAAAAATTTGGAACATTATTATAATTACAATTGTTAGGGCGTCGGATATCAACGAAAACATATATTTGAAGTACAAGGTTTAAAAAAAAATTAGCGAATGACACAATGCCAATCGCTAATTATTTTGTAATACGAAACGATTTAGAATTATGCCAAATAATATTTATCCCCCTCTTTCAAAAATAGGGATTTATTCTGCAAATTTAGAGCTACCGTATTTTCCTGCACTTGTCTTTGCTGCATGACCTTTTTAATAAGTTCCTTTTTCTCCATTGGTTTTCCAGAATCTTGCAGTATATGCATTATAACATCTTTTACGGTTCCGCGGGCATATCCCCAATCCGCAAGCGCATAGGTTCCTCTACCTATTAAAACAAACCTATCATCTTTAATCAATTCGTTGTGCGCTGTTTGTGGATGAGTTGCCTTGCTTTTATCTGCATGTAAATGTTCGTCTATTTTTTTGGCTAATTCCCTAAAGTGAAGAGGTTGACCTTGCTTTTCCATAACCAAGTGCGCTCGATCCCTCACTCCTCTTGGGTTAATTTGTGGCCAACTGCTTAAGCCCCATCTGTTAAATGGTCCTTTTTGTATTTGTTTTGATATTTCCAAAACAGCGGGTAAGATGGTTTTATTTATTAAAAAAGATCCCCTGTTTTCTTCTTCCACCATATTTTCCAATTCACTATAAGAAACCGGTTTTCCTACTTTTTGCAATTTCTTAACAACAGAGAATAACAAGCCCTCAACCGTGCTAACATATTTAGAATTTAGTGCCCATACAGTTTTAAAATTTGCACTTTCGGAAACTCTTACAAAATCACTATTTATTGCAAGCAATAATGATAAATACGGCCTCTGTTCTTTTGCAACAAGAGACTCCATTAGATATTTTTCGGTTACTACTCCACCATAAGTATTAAAAAATTCTTCTATAGAAGCATACGTATCAGAGAGTTCTTTATATGTATCGGAGTTTCTTAATTTTTCGTAAGATGCCTCTTCTATCTGCCTTACTCTTTCTCTTGTTATTTTGTATTTTTTACCGATGCTCTCCAGCGTGTGCTTTTTCCCGCTATCTTGGGCACCATGGCGCAAAGCCAAAACAGAGCCGTTTCGGTCAGATAAGTTTTTTAAAAGTTTTGTAACTGAGGGTTTTAAATTTAATCTATTCATAAAATTTTTATTGACTATTATTACTACGCGTAGATTATTATCATATACATTTAAGCATATTTAAAATTTGTTGTCAACCCCGTTAGAGGTCGCGAGGGCTCACAGCGTGCTTCTACTTCTATCGGGGTTCAGATGCCGTTGACTTTATTTTTTGCGCGCAGAAAAATTTACCCATGTGGCCAATAGTGGACTTGCAATCGCCAAAGATGAGTAGGTTCCAATAACTATTCCTATTATCAACACCAAAACAAAATCCTGTATTGTCGCTCCTCCAAAAAAGAATATTGCCAAAAGTACCAGTAATGTGGTTGCGGATGTGTTAACCGACCTCACCAAACTTTCTTTTACACTTTTGGTAATGGCTTGGTCGAAAGATAATCTCGAGCCAAACTTTAACAGATTTTCACGAACTCTATCAAAAACCACAATCGTGTCGTTAACCGAATATCCCAATATCGTAAGAACTGCAGCAATAAACGGAACACCAATATCTGCACCGCTAAAATACAAATAAATAGAAAATATACCCACTGTGATCAATACATCGTGGAAAAGTGTAACCAAAGCCATAATCCCATAACGCCAAGATTTTATAGGAAAAGATAGTTTGCGGAACGCCCACGCAACATACAAAACTATCATAATTAAAACCACAATAGTTGCCTCAATAGATTTGCGGGCGGTCTCTTTTCCAATAACCGGGCCGATGCTATCGAAGCGCTCCTCCTCAACAGGAGATTCGCTTGCATTATCCAAACTAACCAGCAATGCTTTATGCGTATCCTCATCAATATCTTTAAATCTTATTATTAAAGAACCTTCCTCTCCTGTCTGCACATTTATGCTTTCTATTTGATTTTCTTTAAAAATATTTTCAACCTCTGGGCGACTTAATGTTAAAACTTCTCCATCTTCGTTGGGTAAAAATCTAATCTCCATTAAACTTCCTCCCCTAAAATCTATTCCAAAAGGCAATCGGAAAATTGCAAGTGACAAAATGCTCGCTATTAATAATACTGTCGACAATGTATAAAATATTTTTTTCATAAATTTTATTACTGCTTGTTTATCTTGTCCAAATCTTCTTGAATTTTCCAAGTCGCCCGGACGCGAAAGATTTTAATAACAATTTGGTAACAACCATTGCAGAAAATAGGGAGACCAAAATGCCCAAACCAAGCGTTAGGGCAAATCCTTGTACAAAACTGGTAGAAAACCAAAACAATATAAGGGCTGTAAAAAATGTAGAAAAATTTCCGTCACGAATAGATGGCCAAGCTCTCAAAAACGCTCTGTCTATGGCGCGTGCAATGTTTTCGGTATCATCTGTCATCTCTTCCTTCAACCTTTCAAAAACCAATACATTTGCATCAACAGCCATACCAATAGATAAAATTAAACCGGCAATCCCCGCTAACGTTAAAGTTACGGGAATCAATTTAATAATAGCCAACAAAAATACCAGATATACCAAAAGAGAAATTGCCGCCATAAACCCGCTAAAACGATATACAATCACTAAAAACAAAAGGACAGCAATTACTCCAAACAAGGCGGCAAATAAGCTGTCATCTAAAGATTTTTCACCCAAAGATGCTCCAACCCTTTGCTGGCTAATAAGTTCTATTGGTACAGGAAGCGCACCCGAATTTAAATTGCTGGCCAAATCACGCGCTTCCTCAACCGTAAAACTTCCGCTAATTACCGCCTGTCCGCCAACTATTTCTTCGTTAACCGTTGGTATAGAAACCGGGGCGCCGTCCAAATAAATGGCGGTTGTTTTACCTATGTTTCTTTTTGTAATTTGAGCAAATAAGTCCGCTCCTTCCGAATTAAACTGTATTGATACCTGCAACTCAGATGTCTGCGGATGTGTGACAACGCTTGCCCTTTCCAAGTATCTTCCCGTAAGACCGGTTGATAAAAAACATGGGTCCTCTCCTGTTTGGTTTAGGGATAATAAAATAGTTACGAACTCCGCGTTGAAGCAAGCATTGGCCGCTTCGCTATCTTCCAAGTCCGGTAGCGTCTGTTTAACTAATTGTATTTGCTCCTTGGAATCTCTTGGTTCTTTAAACTCCAAAAACGGCGTCAATCCTATTTGCTCTATGGCAAGTGCCGGATCCTGAATTCCCGCAAGCTCTACAATCAACCTTGCTCCGCCGTCTTCGCTTTCTTGTGTTTGGACGACGGGTTCGCTAACGCCTAAAAAATTAACTCTTCGTTCTATGGTATCGCGAAGTGCGCCAACCGCGTCACTTTTGTCGCTGGTTTCTATATCGCTTAAATCCACCTCGTAAACCAAATGTACTCCACCCTGTAAATCAAGCCCGAGTGAATATTCTCTCTCGCCAAATTTTGGAACATTTAACCAGCTCACATTTTCTTCTGTCCAATCCGAAAATCTGTTCCAATAATTTGGGTAATCTAAATTAGCCGCAAAAAGGGCGGCTAATAATATGAGTACCGTTAAAGAAATAGTTTTTGCTCGCTGTGATAATTTGGGTTTTTTAAAACGTAGCTTGCGCATCGTTTTGTATCATACAGCATAGGCATTAAAAATGTCAACGATAAAAATTAGTAACGAGTAATAAGTAATACGTAATGAGTAATTATAAATCTAAAAAGCTAAAAACCTACAAGCTAAGAAGCTAAATAACAAAAACACATCTTGCGATGTGAAAAAGAGGTTCCCGCGCGCCCCTTGAAAGTCCGCTACAGGCGCAACTTCACGAAGGGGCACGCGGGAAATTATGCAGTGCGAGAAGTGGGAGATGTAAAACCAGTGCTCCTCTTCTCAGAAGCTAGTCCCGTCTTAGCGACAGGGGCATGACTTCTCGCACCGCTATATCAATTACCATTCGTAGTACTGCTTTACATTCGTGAATTTGGAATACTGGATAGTAACTGATATAACTTTGCGAGAATTTTTTAAAAAGGGTGCTGATTTTTTTGTTCCCATAAAATCAGCAAAAACTGGGCGCGAGTATCAGTCGCGTATTTTAGCCAGTCGGCATTTGCCGACCCCAATATATTCTGCTATCAAAACATATTGGGGTTGGCACAAGTTTTACATAAAACTTATTATAAGGTCAGCAATGCGAGAACTGGGTTTTGAGCGAACTTTGCACTCTTATCCCGAAGGACCAGTTCCCGCACTGCTGGGGAGTATATCGACACATCAGCGGTACCTGCCATGCGTCCGACAGAGGACATTGGGTTCAGGGCCGTTTTGAGGTGGCCAAGAAAGAGCCAAAATGTCTTATCGTAGGGGCCTAGCTACATCCCCGATTTTCTCCCAGCTAGATAAACTAAACTCAAAACTTCTAAGTTCACTTTATCTATCTGAATTTATGCTTTATATCATTTTGAAAGCCACAAGTCAACCCCGTTAGAGGCAGAGGCACGCTTGCGGGCCCTCGCGGCCTCTAACGGGGTCAACCCCCAACCTCTAAATACTATTTATTAATATTTAGGGGTTGGGGGCGAGGTTTGTGCAAACCTCGCCGTGGGAGATTTTAGGCAGTCTCCCGTTCGCCTCCTCCGAGTTTTCTCTTATACCCTATATCTCGGAGGCAACGTGGGTATACGCGGAAACCCGCTGACGAATTGAATTACTTCGATTCGTCTGCATCGTTTTCGTCGTCGGCCTTGATGGCTTTTTTGACGAATGCGATACTTCCACCACCGAGTGCCACAACGTGACGCTCGTGGACGATGGGTTCGGCAGTTCCGTTCTTGCGAACCAGAACACCGATTACCTCGCCCGGCTCGTGCAGAACGGATCCCAAAACGGTGAGGTTTCCCTTATCGTTCTGCATTCCGATCTCACGCTGGCGGAGCTTGTTGTCCCGACAAAGGATCGTGGGTAGACCCTGAATCATGAACTCCAAGCGGGTCTCCTCGGCGACCGCCTCCGAAGAGGTGGTGCCGATGAGTTCGGCTACTGTTGCCATGAAAGCATTATAGCATTTTATATATAATTTGTCAACCCCTTTTACAACTCCATTAAAAATTTCCAAATCTTTACCATAGCAAGTGTGTCCATTTTGCAATATTCAATAAGGTCGTTGAACAATTTATCCTTATCAATATCATTTTTTCCCCTTATGGTCGCGTCCATCCACAATCTTTGCGCCGAAGCACCCTCTTGTATGTCTAAGTTTTTATAACTTAAATCCGGAATCACAACAGGCATTACAGCTTTTATAGATGCGCTTCCAAAAAAATCTTTATCTACAAACCACGAATTGCTAAATGGCTCCATAAGGTCCACAATCCTGCTATTTACATCTTCTAGAAATTTTTCAAATTCCGGAAACATCTGGGCCATCTCTTTATTTCGCCCCACCTCAAAGGCCTTATACCAAACCAAAACATTTCCGGTAGTATCCATATCTTCTTTGAGTTTTGCCAACAAGTTTGGGACTGGATTATCACCATTTTTATGTAGATATTCTGCATGTTTTAATTCCTCATCCGGTGCCGAAATTGTATATAAAGAATATTGAAAAGGTATTTGCTGGTACGGCCTAGTTCCATCATATAAAGGAACAGTACCCATTGCGGTTTCATAATCCAAAAAATGGAGCGGATAAGTTAAGCTGTCTAAAAATTCTTTTATTTTTTCTATCTCAACAATTCTTTCGTTTCTTTTGGTTGCCTCCACCTGCACCTGTTGTTTTGTTGTAAGTTTAAAATCGTCCGGAATATCCTCAATAAGTTCTACATTCATATCTTCCAGCTCCCCTATTCTGTTATTCCCCGGAGTAATAAGGTTATAAATACTATAGGGGCGAACTTCCTTTAAACCTTTGTAAATTTCCATCCACTCATTAAGTGAGCCCATTTGCGCATACCTTGGAGATGGGTCTGGCATATCGGGAGATTTCATTACTTTTAAGGCGCTCTTAATATTGTATTTAGTTTTCTCCATAGCCTCGCCCATATCATATGTAACATCGGCAACGGATGAAAATTCCTCCGGATCCACCTCGCCTTTTTTTACATATTCGTTATTAACATGCACAACAAAAGTTTTGCGTATCTTAAATCCCGCTCCTTCAAGAACAAAAACTTGAAAGGCCACATCTAAAATATGTTCGGGTTTTACTTTTGTGCTCGATTTTATTTCATACAAATCAAATGTATTATCCCCTACTTTTTTTAAAACATCACAAATACAAGTTAATTCCTCGCCTTCAAACTCGGCCTCAAATCTTGCCTGAAACAAGGTTTCGGCACCATCATCCAAAGCTTTTTTTGTCCTATCTGCCATAGTTCTATATTCATTATAATCTTTGAATCCTATTTCGACTCCTTCTGGAAATCTTTTTATTGCGTATTTTTCAAACTCAAACCCACTATCAAAAAGCGCCTGAAGGTTATCGTCGGGCTTAGGTAATTTTTTGGTGTCGTGTTTTTTAAGCCAAAGCCATGCCGGGTGCTTAAGAAACATCATAAATTCGGATTTGGATAATTGCATATTATTGATTTACACCTTAATTAATATAATCCCACAAGCGGGTCGTCCATTTTTGGTTTTCCACGTGCGGGCATTGCAGTTCTACCATACGCCTGAAATAAAAATTCTACATCTGGCCAACGGTTTTTTGGATATAATTTCATTAAATCCTGCTCAATTTTTACTGGATTTTTTTCTTTGGTTAGCCCCAAGTTGCGCGACACGCGAATCACATGCGTGTCCACAGCAATCCCCTGCACAACTCCGTACACTTCGTGTAAAACTATGTTTGCTGTTTTTCGTGCCACGCCTGGAAGTTTTACCATTTCGTCTATGTCGCTGGGTAATTTTCCACCATATTCATCACGAATTTTTTTTGCGCTTCCTATTATATACTTTGCCTTGTTTTTATAAAAATTTACGTTTGCCACTTCCTTTGTAAATGCTTGCAAATTAGCAGATGCAAAATCGTTTACTGTTTTGTACTTTTTAAACAACTCCTCTGTTAAGCTGTTTACCTGTTTATCGGTTGCTTGCGCGCTCAAAATTACCGCCACCAAAAGTTGCATTGGTGTTTTGTAATTTAAAACAATGCCCGCATCGGGATACGCCTTCTTTAGGCGTCGAAGTATTGCACCTGCTCGTTTCTTTTTTTGTGCTATCGATTCCATTTTTTAATAATCAAAATACAAATGCCAAAATCCAAATGACTAAAAATTTGAAATTAAGTCATTTGACATTGATTTGACATTTGAGCTTTGACATTTGACATTTACATATTCAAATACTCATTCCATTTTTCAAATATTTTTTGTGTTGCCACAACATCATCCATGCAGTATTTTGCTATTTCTTTATAATTTCCTTTTTCAAATTCTTTTGGTACTTCCTTACCATCCATTCCGTCTTTTGGAGTATCTATTCCAAATGCTTGTGCAACAAAATGTAATTTGGGTGCTCTTCCCCACATTGCTCCATAAAAATTAAACATATCTACCAAATCATAATGTTTTGCATCCCTTTGATACTGCAAATATCTATTTTCCAGCAAATTGCGTGCTGGGCGAATCCCATTAACAGCAGAGCGTATCATTAAATACGGAACATCAAATCCCCTTCCGCCAAAAGTTACAAAATTATTGTAATGGCGACTTAAATCCCAAAACTTCTCCAATATATCTTTTTCTGTACCCACCCTGTATTTTATGTTATCTTCCTCCCAATCCTCTATTTTTTCTTTAGGTGCCTGAAAATAAACACCTCCTCTTCCCGCCTGATCCAGCGATGCAATTGCAACAATTTCTCCCATAAACGGCGAAAACGGAAGACCGTCTTTTACCTCCTCCATTGCTTTATCAAAATCCTCCTCTGTTTTTGCATTACGCTGGGCCCATTGTTTAAAAATTTTTTGAGATGTATCGTCAAACTCATCCCACGGTTTGCCGATTGTTTCGATATCGAATGTTAAATAATCCATAATATTCTAACTAATTTGTAAATTTATCTTTTAAATAAGATGAAAAATATTTGCCGTATTTTTTTTGTAATTCCCCATTTTGCCAATCTGTCGAACTAATCATTTTACGGCATTCTCTTGCACCACACGAACATGCCATCTTAAATTCGGGGTAATTTATGTTCATAGCGTAATCACTTGCCAATTCTTCATCTTTTTTTATATCCCTCACAGCAACAACAATTACATTCCCCAAAAATCCCAAATTTGGATTACAAGAATGATTAACCCACATCATTATATCTTTTATTTCCTCCTCCTTTTTGGGCCCTAAGAAAAAATTATCTGCTATCTGCATAGTAGCTTGACCAGTTTTGCTGTCAAATCCCCCCCTTGCGTCAAATTCTTCTTTTTTTAGTATGTGCCCCGCCTTAATGCCAACAATCTCGTCTTTTTTAATTTCTTCTTTGGCAAACAATCCCCAGCCACCGCTATCTATTTTGCTTTTTCTCTTTTCTGTTTTTGGCGATAAATACGATTTCATTATTTAGTTTTATCTGTTTTTGTATATAAACTAGAAATATGTTCTAACAACTCCTGGCGTTCTTGTTCGGATATTTGCATATTTTTAATGTCTTTTATTCCCCATCCTTTGTAATCCATCAAAAAATTATTTATGTACTCTCTCAATTCCGTGTTAGATTCAAAAATATTTTTTTGGTCTATATTTAATTCCTCCAATATTTTTTTAAATTCCCGAATCGCCCAAGCCCATGCATCTCTTTCTATTTTACTCATAGCACTTTCTACCTTTTTTATAAGTTCTGTGTCGTCTGGAAATACTATAATTTCTTCCAACAACCGGGCTTTGTTTAAATATAAATTTTTTTGCGCCTCATCACTCTCATATACAACGGCGTGCCCAATTTCGTGTAAAATTGATAAAAGATGCTTCCAGCCCTCGCGGTGCGGTTCCGCAGGGCTAATTACAACTTCTTTTAAAAGGTAGTCCACTCTTAATTCTGTGGAACCTCCGGGCGATATATAAGATAATATTCTCCAATCTTTTGGCAATAAATCGTTAAGAGTAAATTTTTTGCCTTGGGTATTTTCAACCTCTACAGTTGTGTGGCCGTTTTGGGCTTCTTTAATACTAAAAACACCCGCTTCGTTTTTAAGCTCCAAGTTTATTAATCCCCCATCACGCGCGTTTTCTATTTTTGGTTCTTGGCTCATAATTTTTTTACCCCTTCATTACATTTTTTATTATTGTTTTTGATTATAAAGCATATCATATATTGGTACTATTGACTAATAAATACAGGTCTGTTACCCTATATATAGAACATTTACGAGGGGGTACCAAATGAAAGAAAAATACACTGAGTTATCCGAACTATTGCAAAAATTCTTAGCAAAGCATCCAGGCACTGAAGATGAATTGTGTAGGGACTTAAAAATATCGAGGCCTACACTTGTGCGCTGGACCGAAGGCAAAAGTGCACCACATCCGATAGGTCGCCCTTCTGTCATTCAATATCTTAATAAAAAACTATCAACAGAGTTGTAAAAAGCTCTGTTTTTATTTTTTGTAAAATTTTTTACATCCACGTCCTATTTACCCCTTATGATGCGGGGCATTAATTTCTCCGCATTTTTTATATTTATAAACTTGCCCTGTATTTGGGTTAATCGCTCCACACGGACACGGGTCGTTTCTGCCAATTTTATTACTCGAAACAACATTTTTTGTAGCAACTTCTTCGCCTTTTTCTCCCAAAACACCTCCCTCTTTTTTGGCAATAATATTTTGCACTACTTTGGGGGCTGCATGTTGGTGGGTGTGTGTCTGTATTTTAAACAAATTCTTTACCACATCGGCCTCAATTGCGCCTTTTAGTTGCTCGAACATCTGTATACCCTCGTTTTTGTATTCTATCAAAGGATCACGTTGGGCATAAGCCCTTAATCTTACTGTGTCGCGCAAATGATGCATCGCATCTATGTGGTCCATCCACAAAAGGTCTATTGTGCGCAAAAGCAACCAGCGCTGGGCTTTCATAAATTCCTCCTCACCAACCTCTTGTTTTTTTTCGTCCAGCAATTTGTCCGCCAACTCAAAAACAAAATTTCTTGTTTTATCTCTCAACACATCCGGGGCTAAATGTTCCTCTGTCATTTGTTGCAATTCTCTATGCAACCTATCTTCCACAGCCATAATTGTGCGCAATTCTTCAAACACCTCCTCCATATTCCAATCTTCCTTGTATTGTCCCTGTAAATGAAAGTCCAATAATTTTCCAAAATAACTTTGTACATGCTCTGTAACCATTTGGTCGATTTCCTCATCTTGTGCTACCAAAACTTTGTCGCGTTTTTTATAAATGGTTCCCCTGTGCTTATTTAAAACCTCATCATATTCCAAAACCTGTTTTCGAGCATCAAAATTAAAGCCCTCTATTTTCTTTTGCGCGCTTTCTATAGCGCCCGTTACAAGTTTGCTTTCTATTGGAACATCATCAGGTAATTTTAAGGTTTGCATTATAGACTTTATTCTATCGCCTCCAAACACGCGCATAATTTCATCCTCCAACGATACAAAAAATTGGCTAGACCCAGGATCGCCCTGTCTTCCTGCGCGTCCGCGAAGCTGGTCGTCTATACGGCGCGCCTCGTGACGCTCGGTACCAATAACATGCAACCCACCAAAATCCTTTGCTTTTTGCGCCTCCTCCTTGCTAGGAGGGTTTCCGCCCAAAATTATATCCACTCCTCGCCCAGCCATGTTTGTAGCGATTGTAATTGCGCCAACCCTTCCGGCTTGCGCGGTAATTGCACCTTCTCTTTCGTGGTTTTTAGCATTTAAAAGTTCGTGCTTTATGCCCTCCTTTTGTAAAAGGCGACTTAAGTACTCGTTTTTTTCGATAGAAGTTGTTCCAACCAAAAGCGGTTGCCCTGTTTCGTGTCGTCTTTTAATTTCGGCAACAACCGCTTTAAACTTACCCTCTTCGTTTCTAAATACTAAATCCCTTAACGCTTCTCTAACAAGCGGCTTGTTTGTGGGTACAACCGTAACATCTAACTTGTACACACTATAAAATTCCTCAGAGCTGGTTGCTGCGGTTCCTGTCATTCCAGCTAATTTTTTATACATTCTAAAATAATTTTGAAAAGTAATGGAGGCAACCGTTCTTGTTTCTCTTTGGATATCAACATTCTCTTTTGCCTCTATCGCTTGGTGCAAACCCTGGGAATATCTACGCCCGGGCATTAAGCGCCCCGTAAATTCATCCACTATTATAATTTCCCCGTCTTTAACCACATAATCCTTATCGCGTGTAAACAAAATATTTGCCTTTAACGCTTGTTCTAAATTATGCACATAACGAACGCCCCCGCCTTCGGCAGGGTCATATAAATTTTTAATTCCCAGCGCTTTTTCTATTTTTTCTATGCCCTCCTCCGAAATGCTTACCGCCTTCATTTTATAATCCACATTATAATCCGTGTCTTCTTTAAGAGATACAACGAGTTTAGCAAATGTTTTATATAAATCTGTGCTTTCGGTGTCGGGGGCAGAAATAATAAGTGGTGTTCTGGCCTCGTCTATTAAAATGGAGTCTATTTCGTCCACTATGGCAAAATGGTGTCCTCTTTGAACTTTATTTTCTGCTTTTTGCGCTAAATTATCACGTAAAAAGTCAAAACCAAATTCGTTGTTTGTTCCGTATGTAATATCGGCCGCGTAAGATTCTTTTCTCTCACAGGGACGCAAAAACTCCTCCTCCACTTTAAAACTTCCTACCGTATCTCGTTCTGCATCCAATTCTTGTGCATTTTTATCTCTATCTTCGGCCTGCTGTTTGGCGTATTCTTTATCGTACAGGTACGATCCGTCGTTAGTTATTACACCAACACTAAGGCCAAGCATATCGTATATCTGCCCCATCCAACTTACATCTCGTTTTGCCAAAAAGTCATTAACCGTAACCACGTGCAACCCCTCACCTCCCAAAGCATTCAAATATATAGGAAGCGTTGAGGTTAAAGTTTTCCCCTCTCCTGTTTTCATTTCTGCTATGCGCGCTTGGTGTAAAACAATGCCCCCAACTAACTGCACATCATAATGACGTTGCGAAAGCGCTCTTTTGGCAGCTTCTCTGACAACAGCGTATGCTTCGGGTAATATGTCGTCCGTCGTTTCATTTTTTTTCAAACGCGTCTTAAATTCGTCTGTTTTTTTACGCAAATCCTCATCCGATAGTTTTTCCATTGCACTCTCAAAACCACCAATTTTATCTACAATTGGCTGCATTTTTTTTATTGCTTTTTCGTTAGAATCACCAAAAAAATTTTTAAACATTTTCTTGTTCTATGTTATGTGTTCTATGTTGTGTGATTATTTATTTTTTCTCAAAACCATGTATGTTGCCACAAAACCTCCCAAAGCATCCATACCCAAATCGCCAAAACTGTCCGATGTCCACCCGGCTTTAAATTCGCGCGAAATCGAACGAACCCCGTCAACATCCGAATACAAATCCAGATATATAAGCCCATCTATATAAATTTCCATTATTTCCCACGCCAAACCGACAATCATTACGCACAATAATATAAAAATTAGTTTTTGTCCGAATGTGTGAAATTGGTTTTTGAACCCGGGCCAATAAATTACCAACAAGGCCACCCAGGCGCCTCCTAAAAAATGCATAGGAATATCATACCAAGAGGTGTTTCTGTAAAAAGAAAAAAGGACTCCAAAATAATGTAAACCGAGTATAAATATCAGCAACCCACCCACTATTTTATGTTTTAATACGGAGTAAATATCCTTAAGCATATCCTGATAATAATAGCATAATTTATAAAAAACTTATAGCTTTGTAGCTCCTTAGGTTCTTAGGTTATTTAGTTATTTACTGCATCTACTTGAATTTTACCTAATTTTATTTTATAATAGCATAAGTTCATATTCCTGTTTTGTATCCACACACAAGAGGGGAGGTGATGCACCTTGAATATACGCAAAATATTCAAAGCTCTTGTATATAATTCCGACGACTCGTACTCGCAAAACAAAATAGCGACAATCCCAAATATTGTAACGGGCGCGGGTATATTGCTTACATTGCTTTATGTCCTAATGTACACAACCCACACTTGGGAATTTCTTATTCCGGTTATGATTGCGCTTGTCACACTAAGCGATTTCCTAGACGGATTTTTAGCAAGGTTGCTAAATCAATCCTCCACACTTGGAAAGTTTTTAGATCCTCTGCGCGACAGATTAATGTTGCTTGCAGTTATCGTAAATATCATTTTCTTTGTGGAAGGTATTTACACTGCTTTAATTGTGGCAATACTAATTGCCGAAGGCGCAGTTGTGGCAACAAACGCTGTTGCGAAGTTTAAATATAATTTAATAATTCAAGTACATTTGTGGGCAAAATTGCGCCTTCTTGCCCATATGGTTTGTGCGGGAATTATTACAACAACCCTGTACTGGCCGAGCATTGTACCTTCTTGGGCAATAATCGACCCAAATAAACTCCTGCTTATTATGTTTGTCGCAAGCGCTTTTGCAGCAAACAGATATTTTGCAGATTTAATGTCCTCACACAAATGAGGGCATTTTTTTAAATACGCCACACGTGTGGCGTATTTAAAATATAGGACCCCCGCGGGGTCCTATGGTGTTCCTAAGAAGCTACAAAGCTAAGAAGCTAAGAAGCTACAAGCTAATAACCTATTTTTCTTTTCTAAATCGCGCAAGTTCCGATATGCGCATTAATTTTTTAAATTTTCTCCTGCCCTTATCTTTCAAAGTGCGCGCTTTTCCTTTGTGTTTTTTTAATATGCGTTGCATCTCCTCTTTAACTTGGTCTATTGCAAGGTGCATATCCTCTTGTGTGCTTTCGGCGCGCAAAACCCTTTTTTCTCCGGGCAATGTTATATTAACTTCTGCTCGAAATATATCGCCCTTTTGGTGGCTTCTGTTGGTTCTGGATAGTTCCACATCTGTCTGCACGGTGGCACGCTCTCCAGAACTTTCCACATCCGCTGAAATATTTTGAGGTAAAAATTTATCCAATTCTCCAAGCTTGCGCTCGGTGTAAACATACAAAGAATCGGTTAATTCTAAATTTTTAGATCTTATGTTGAGTTTCATAATGCGTGAAGATATCTCTAACAGGATTCATAATTTAATTATAGCACTTGTAAGGACGCAGAGCTAATCGAGGTAGTGCACCTCCTCCTCCAAAATTATTCCATACTCATTAAGTACACGAGATTTTATTATACTATTCATAATTAAAATATGTTCGGCTTTTGCAGATGCTGTGTTAACTATAAAATTGGCATGCTTGTGGCTAACTTTAGCACCACCAATTTCCTTGCCCTTAAAACCCAGAGCATCTATTAAGTATCCTGTTCCCAATTCGCTAAATTTTTGCCGTTGTAATCCCTTTACCGCAATTTGTGCTTCGGGATGTTTTTGAAAAAAGTTTTTAGGCAAATCGGACAGGCGAACTCGCGTAAATACGCTACCACAAGTCCCCTCTTTTTTGGGTTGATTTTCCTTTCTCCAATTTAGGCAATAATTCATTCTATCCTGAAGTACTTTTTTATCTTGGGGTTTTAATTTTAATTCGGCCGATAATATAATAT
>Ga0326597_10004748_pt1 | contig 19016 bp, 21 predicted proteins | sample RVTome_12_FD_203789 | JGI IMG/M metagenome (GOLD analysis project Ga0326597, IMG submission 203789) | Soil microbial communities from uranium-contaminated site in the Upper Colorado River Basin, Wyoming, United States - RVT100D185 | ecosystem: Environmental > Terrestrial > Soil > Contaminated >... | reverse complement strand
GTCAGAGGGGACTCGTCACCAAGTACTAGAAATGCGTGATTCGTGATTCGTGAATCGTGATTCGTGACACGCGCGGCGAGGCCGCGCGTTGTTTTTTCTACTCACCACTCACCACTCACCACTCACGCGGTCTTGTGTCTGTATTCGCACAGATCGCGAATCAGGCAATGAGGGCAGTCGGGCTTCCTCGCTTTGCAGACATAGCGACCGTGCAGGATCAGCCAGTGGTGCGCGTCGGGCTTGAACTCGTCGGGTACCGCTTTGAGCAGCTTGTCCTCGACCGCACGCACGTCCCTGCCCGGCGCAATGCCGGTGCGGTTCGCGACCCGGAAGATGTGGGTGTCCACGGCGATCGTGGGCTCACCGAAGGCGGTGTTGAGAATCACGTTTGCGGTCTTGCGCCCCACTCCCGGCAGCGCCTGCAACGCCTCCCGCGTGCGCGGCACTTCGCCGCCGTGCCTCTCGATCAGGAGCTTGCAAGCGCCGAGGATGTTCTTCGCCTTGGTACGGTAGAGGCCGATGCGCCTGATATGGCGCTCGAGGCCCCGGCGGCCAAGCTTGAGCATTGCCCCGGGACCGTTTGCGACTCTGAAAAGACCGGGGGTGGCAAGGTTCACGCTCTTGTCGGTGGCCTGCGCGGAGAGCACCACTGACACCAGGAGCTCGAAGGGCGACGCGTAGACGAGCTCGCTGCGCGGCGCGGGGTTGGCAGCGCGCAACAGGGTGAATATGCTGCGGATTCTGTCAGGCGTCATGCATCCGTTTTCCTGGTGTCGCCCGCAGGCGGCCCGCCCGGGAAGGCCGGAAGCACGGCCGGCAATGGCGGACCGGATCGCTGCTCATTATAATCAGGCAGGAATTCGCCGGTCGTTGCCCCGGCAAATTCCTCAAGAAAATCGCTCTTCGGATAATGGCACAAGGATACTGCTCGCGCATGATGTCAATGGAACACGCTCTGCCGGCGCTTCGCCTGATGCTGGCCGCGGTATTGTTAGGCGCCGCTTCAGCAGCAGCTCAGCAGGTCACACTCGAGCGTGATTCCCCGCTTTATGCCGAGCCGCGGCTCGACGCATCCCAGGTGACGCAGTTGAAGCTCGGCGCGACCGGAGAGGTGATCGGTAAGCAGGGAGCGTGGTTGAATCTCAGGACACCGGGCGGCAGTGGCTGGCTGTTCTCCTTCAACGTGCGTTTCCAGAGCAAGCAGGCGGGCGCCGGCGATTCTGGCGCCGGATCGGCCGCCGGGCGTCTCTTCGGTCCGCGGCGCAGCGTGAGCGTCACCAGCACGATTGGCATACGCGGCATCGAGGAAGAGGACCTCAAGCAGGCGAGCTTCAATGCCGACCAGATGAAGCTCCTCGACGGTTACATCGCCACCGATCAGGTGGCCGAGCAGAGCGCGCGCGCAACGGGGCTCGCGCCGGTGAACGTCGAATACATGGATGCCAGAAAATGAAAGGATTCTTCCGGCACTGGATCGTTGCCGCTCTGATGGCGGCAGTCTCCGGCCACGCAGTCGCGGCCTCGCTCGACCTCGGCCGGCTCTTCGACGTGGGCAAGGACCTCACGACCGCCGCCGCCGGCCTGGACGAGAAGGACGAGATCGCAGTGGGCCGCGAGGTGGCGGGCCGCACGCTGGGGGCGGCGCCGCTGGTGGCCGACCCCCAGTTGCAGGAGTACGTCAATCGCGTCGGGCGCTGGATCGCGATGCAGACCGAGCGCCCCGACCTGCCGTGGCATTTTGGCGTGCTCGATACCTCCTCGGTCAATGCTTTCGCCGCGCCCGGCGGCTACGTGCTGATCACGCGCGGGCTCTACGAGATGCTCGACAGCGAGGCGCAGCTCGCGGGCGTGCTGGGGCACGAGATCGGCCACATCGTGCAGCGTCACCACGTCAAGGTGATGCAGCAGAGCGCCGCCGTGTCCGCCGGCGCGAGGATGGTCCAGCGCAGCGACCGCAGCGTGCTCGTCAACAACCTGATCGGCACCGGCGCCGAGGTGTTCGCGCGCGGGCTCGACAAGGGCTCGGAATTCGAGGCTGACCGGATCGGTGTGGTGCTCGCCGCGCGCGCCGGCTACAGCCCCTACGGACTGGTGGAGGTGCTGCACAAGCTTGGGGCAAGCGCTGCGGACGACACCTCGCTCGCGCTGCTGTTCAAGACGCACCCGGCGCCTGGCGAGCGCCTGACGCAGCTCGGCGACGCGCTCGCGCCGCGCGTGGCCGCGCTGCCGACCGGCAAGGAACCCGCCATTCGGCAGGTGGATCCCAACACGCCGCCACCGGCTGCAGCCAAGGCGGCGCCCGTTGAGGGCGCGCGCGCGCTCCAGCAGCAGGAGGAAGGCGGGACCACGATTCCCTCGGGCGGCGCCCCCGGCAGGGGCGGCACGGTCATAGATCCGGGTGGCATCCTGCGCGGCATCTTCGGCCGCTGACGCGGCACGAAATGGGACAGGATTGGCGGGATCAAGAGCAAATAGACAGGATTAACAAGATTTACCGGATTCAGTCAAGAAAAAGAGACAAGGCGCTTTGTCGGCTTGGTGTTGGATCTAATCTTGTTAATCCTGTAAATCCTGTCTATTTGTTGATCTTGGGTTTCGTTCTCGATAATCCTGTCTATCTCGTTCTTGTCCCTCGTTGTTGAAGGCGCTGGCGGGCGCGCTGCATGACGCGCTCGATCGTCGCCTGCTTCCTGCGCCCCGCGGCTTTGTCACGCCCCGCCGCGAGCGGCGCCGCGCGCTCGCGTTCGAGCCGTTCCGTTCTCGCCTCGTAGCGCCGCCGGTATTGGCTGGCGCGTCTCAGGCGCTCTTCGTGCGTCCACGCTTCCCCGGTTTCAGTCATTGTGATGCAGTCGACGGGACAAGGCGGCAGGCACAGCTTGCAGCCGGTGCATTCCGCTGCGATGACCGTATGCATGAGTCGCGCCGCTCCGACAATGGCATCCACCGGGCACGCATCGATGCACAGAGTGCAGCCAATGCACACCTCTTCGTCTATGACGGCGACCGGCGGCGACGTGAGGGAACTCAGGGCCATAAAACCGTGATTCGTGATTCGTGAATCGTGATTCAGCACATCAAGCTTGCAGTTTGCAGTGGGCAGTTTGCAGTTACTGCCAACTGACGGCTGCCAACTGCCAACTGCAGTCTCGGCCGCCGTGTCACCGAGACTGCCCGCATAGCGCCCTGACGCACTCGCGCACCAGCGCCGGGCCGCGGTAGATGAGGCCGGTGTAGAGCTGGACCAGGCTTGCCCCGGCGGCGATTTTTCCCCGGGCATCGGAACCGCTCATGATGCCGCCAACGCCGATGACCGGAATCGCGCCATCCAGGGAGCGCGCGAGACTGCGCACGACCCCTGTTGCGCGCTCGATAATTGGAGCGCCGCTCAGCCCGCCAGCTTCATCGGAATGCACCATGCCGGCAACCCCGTCGCGCGCGGTGGTGGTATTGGTCGCGATCACCGCTTCCACGTTGTGCCGCTTCAGCAGTTCGGCGATCGCCGTGATCTGTTCCGCATCGAGGTCGGGCGCGATCTTGATCGCCAGCGGGACACGCTTGCCATGGGCATCCGCAAGCTTGCGCTGCTCCGACTTCAGCGCGCGGAGCAGCTGGTCCAGCTCCGCGCCCTGCTGAAGCTGCCTGAGGTCGGGCGTATTGGGAGAGGAGATATTGACGGTCACGTAGCTCGCCAGCGGATAGACCTTGCGCAGGCAGGCCAGGTAATCGTCCGCAGCTCGCTCGATCGGGGTATCCGCGTTCTTGCCGATGTTGATGCCGAGTACGCCGCGGTAGCGCGCGCGCTTCGCGTTCTCCACCAGGCGGTCGACGCCGTCGTTGTTGAAACCGAGGCGGTTGATCACCGCGCGCGCGGCCGGCAGGCGAAACATCCGCGGGCGCGGATTGCCCGGCTGGGGCCGGGGCGTGACGGTGCCGACCTCGATGAAGCCGAAACCCAACCGCGCCAGCGCGTCGATGTATTCGCCGTTCTTGTCGAGCCCCGCGGCAAGGCCCACCGGGTTTGGAAAGCGGATTCCCATCACCTCGCGGGCGCAGGCGGCGGGCGCGGATCCGGTGGCGGGCGGCAGTCCGACGCGCGAGAGGAGCGCGAGCGATCGCAGGGTGACATGATGCGCGGTCTCGGGTTCGAGCGCGAACAGCAGCGGGCGCAGCAGCGAGTAAATCATCCGCGATATTTTACAGGCGATCTTGTCCTTGCCGGCCTGTCGGATCACAAAGTCCGATATCTTGCCGGGGGCGGATGATTTACTTATTTGAGATCTGAGTTGTAAGGCGGCCGACGCGAAGGATTCTGTTCTTCTGATTTCGTGATAGAGGCCGCCTTATTTGACCTCGCTCCGGCCGCATGCTAGAAGGCACAGGCGAGGAACGAGGGAATGGTTACAGAAAAGCGGGTCGAGCAGATCGTCCAGATTGCCGCCATCGTGCTGCTGGTGGTCGGCAGCTTTCTGGTCCTCCAGCCGTTCCTGGGCGCGCTCCTCACGGCCGCCATCCTGTGCTTTTCCACCTGGCCGGTCTACCGCTTCATCGAGGACCGGACGGGCGGCCGGCGCTGGCTCGCCGCGCTGGCGATGACGCTGCTCATCCTGCTGGTGCTGGTGGTCCCGCTCGCCTTGATCGCATTGAGCTTTAGCGACGACGTCCCGCTTCTGGTCGAGAACGCACGCGAGCTGTTCGCCCGCGGCCTGCCCGGCCCGCCGGAATGGGTCGCCGGCATCCCGCTGGTCGGCGAGCAGCTCGACGCCTCCTGGCGCGAGCTCGCGGAGAGCCGGGACAAGCTTGCCGAAGCGCTGAAGCGGTTCTCGCAGCCGGCGCGCGAAGTCCTGGTGAAGACCGGACTCATCATCGCCGAGGGCGTGCTGCAGTTCACGCTGATCGCCTTCATCGGCTACTTCTTCTTTCGCGACGGCGCGGCGCTGGTCGACGCGCTGCGCAACGCCTTGAGCCGCGTCGCCGGCGATCTTACCGAGCGCCTGCTCGGGATCGTCGGCGGCACCATCAACGGGGTCGTGTACGGCATCGTCGGCACCGGTCTGGCGCAGGCGCTCGCGGCGCTGATCGGGTTCCTCATTGCGGGCGTGCCGGGGGCGGTGATGCTGGCCTCGCTCGTCTTCATCCTGTCCATCATCCCGGCCGGCCCGGCGCTGATCTGGGTGGGTGCGACCGTGTGGCTCGCCTACAACGACCAGCCGGGATGGGCGACGTTCATGGTGCTGTGGGGGTTTTTCGTGATCAGCGGCATCGACAACATCGTCAAGCCGCTGCTGATCAGCCGCGGCGCGGCCATGCCATTCGTGCTGGTGCTGCTCGGCGTGTTCGGCGGCGTGCTTGCGTTCGGCTTCGTCGGGATCTTCCTCGGCCCCACGCTGCTCGCCGTGGGCTTCAACCTCGTGCGGCGCTGGACCGAGACACGCGCGGCGGTGCAGCCGCCCGCCTAGCCGCCAGCAGCCAGCCGCCAGCGGTCAGCGTCGATCCAACAGCCGGTAACAAACCGTTTCAAGCTGAAAGCTGATAGCTGACAGCTGATCGCTAAGCGCCAGCGCGCTGGCGCTTGACCGCCTGCCAGCGGCCATTGACGAGCCCCTGCATCGGCTGGAACTCGATCTTGTAGGCCATCTTGCGGCTCTGCGCGATCCAGTAGCCGAGGTAGAGGTAGGGCAGATCGAGCTTGCGGCAGAGCTCGATCTGCCACAGGATGTTGAAGGTGCCGAAGCTGGCGCCGCTCACATCGGGGTCGAAGAAGGTGTAGACCGAGGACAGCCCGTCCTGTAGCTGGTCCACGATGGAGACCATGCGCAGCGCGCCGCGCTCGCGAAACTCGATCAGGCGCGTTTCGACGTTGCTTTGCAGGAGGAAGTGGCGGTACTGCTCGCGGCTGTCCTGGTCCATGCCGCCGCCCGAATGCCGCCGCGACTGGTAGCGGAGGTACAGCGCGTAATGCTCGGGGTTGTACTTGAGCTCCAGCATCTCGGACTTGAGCGTCCCATGGCGCCGCAGCGTGCGGCGCTGGGTGCGGGAAGGCTGGAACTCCTGCGCGAGGATGCGCACCGGCACGCAAGCGCGGCAATGGTCGCAGTACGGGCGGTAGGTGAAAGCACCGCTGCGGCGAAAGCCCGCCCGCACGAGCTCCGAGTACACCGGGCCGTCGATGAGATGGCTGGGAGTGGCGACCTGCGAGCGCGCCATGCGCTCCGGCAGGTAGCTGCACGGGTAGGGCGCCGTCGCGTAGAACTGCAGCACCGACAGCGGGAACTCAGTCAAATAAGTCATCGTCGAGGCTCCACCTCCGTCCCGTTCGAGGATAGTTTACCAATTCTGAGAGCTTTCGCATAAATTCAGCGCGTGGAATCTCGCGCGCGCCGAAACGGGCGAGCAACGCGGTCTTCATCTGGCAGTCGATCATGCCGCAATCGCGGCGCGCGAGCTGCCGCACGAGGTGCGCGAGCGCGACCTTGGAGGCGTCGGGCTCGCGCGCGAACATGGACTCGCCGGAGAACATATGGCCGAGCTCGACGCCGTAGAGACCGCCGGCGAGCCGGCCCCCGATCCAGGTCTCCACCGAATGCGCGTGGCCGGCGCGGTGCAGCCGCAGGTACGCGGCGACCATGTCCTCCGTGATCCAGGTCCCGTCCTGGCCGCGGCGCGGCGCGGCACAGGCGCGGATCACTTCCTCAAAGGCGGTGTCGGCGCGGATCTCGTAGTCGCGCCGGGCGAGGCGTTTCTTCAGCGAGCGCGGGATCTCGAGCTCGGCGGGGACGAGCACCATGCGCGGATCGGGGCTCCACCACAGCACGGGCTGGCCCTCGCTGTACCACGGGAAGATGCCGTTCGCATAGGCATCAAGGAGCCTGGCCGCGGAGAGATCGGCTCCGGCTGCGAGCAGGCCATTGGGTTCCTCGAGCGCACGCTCGACCGGGGGAAACGGGTCCCCGGGCCCCAGCCATGGAATCATGCCATGGCATTGTACGGCGCGCAGGATAAAGAAAGGCCCGCGCCGTTGCCGGGGCGGGCCGAGATCCTGCGCTGCCGCGGGCGTACTACTTGATCACCCCGCAGGCGACGCGCCCGCTGGCATTGCCGGTGGGATCGGTCTTGAGATCGTCGGCTGCCGCGTGGACGATCACCGCCCGGCCGATGATGCCGTCGGGCCGGCTGCTGCTCACGGAGATGTCGCCCACCACGAAGCTCAGCTTCGCCGCGCCGGCTGCGTCGAAGTTGAGGTTTCCGAGGTCGCCGGCGTGCTTCGCGGGTTCATACGGCCCGCCGTGCTTGCTCTTCGTGGGATTGAAATGTCCGCCGGCGCTCAGTGCATCCGGCGCGCTGCAGTCGCCCTTCTCGTGGATGTGGAATCCTTTGGGCCCCTTCGTATGCCCCGTGACGGTCCCGCTGACGCGCACGAGATCGCCGACCTGGGTGAAGGTGACGGTCCCCCGCACGCTCGACCCGCTGCGCGGCTCGAGCGTCGCGCTTGCAGTCGGCTCCTTTTCCTCCATCATGGCGCAGCCTGAAAGGAACGCAACGCCGCAGGCTACGGCCAGCACGCACTTCGTCATGATTCCCCTCCTCCGTGAACGATTGGAATGAGCGACGGCAATACTATCCTGCAATCGCCGCTTCGGGGCAACGTATCCTTCCCTAAGCGGCGATTAAGTCTTTGAGCGGATAAGACATTACAAGTCGCCGCTCATCAGCTCCCCTTGCGCCCCGTCGCCCCTCGAATCTTAGGTTCGCTGCGCTAGCAGCGAACCTGCTGCTTACAGAACTGCTGCAGCTCCTTCACCACCGTGCGGCCCGCGACCGGCTGGCGAGTCTTGTTGCTGCCGTAATCGATCGCCAGCTTGAACTCGTACTTGGCGAAAAAAGCGTTGAACAGCTCCCCACCCAGCGTGCCGATCGCGTGCAGGGCGTCGTTTTTCGCATCGTGCTCGAGCAGGATCGCAGCGAGCGGCTGCGGCGCCGGGCCGCCCACCACCTTTGCGCCCGCTGCCGGGTCGTACTCGCTGTGCTCCGCGCAGCAGTGGATCGCGTTGGGGCGCATTACTTTCGAGGCGGTGGACTTGTCGCGGTAGCTGATGAAGGTGATCTGCGGCGTGGGATAGGCCAGGCGGTGCGCGCAAATCGCCGAATAGCCGACGATCGCGCGGCCGGGCCCGACTCCGCCCGCCCACTGATAACTGGAGCCATCCTCGGTCTTCAGCTGCACGTCGCGCACCGTCGGCCTGCCCAGGTTGAGGAGGAAGCAGGGCGTGCTCTCGAACGGATAGTGGAAGATGTAATTGCGCCTGGCGATGAGGCTTGCAGCCCGGAGCGGGCGGCCATCCTCGTCCGTCAACTGGGTGCGGGAGTAGAAGCGCGGATTGAGATCCTGCGCGGCGAAGAGGTCATTTGCGCTGACTGCCGCTCCGGCCGCGCAAACCTTGATGAAATCGCGCCGCTGCATTTGGCTAATTGTCAGGACAACTCGCGGCGGGTGTCAACAGGGGAAGCATACAGCGATCAGCACTCAGCTGTCAGCTTGAAACGGGGTTTCGGCCGGGCTGAAAGCTGGACGCTGGGCGCTGACTGCTGATTCCAATTTCGGCGGCGAACAGCGATTCCATCTCGCGCCGGAAGCGGATGATGTCGCTGTCAGTCACCACCACATCGGTCCAGGTGAGAATCATGCCCTTGTTAATGGCGCGCGCGAGGCGCGCGCCATGGGCGAGCCCGATCGGCAGCCCCCCGCAGGCGAGTGAATCCCGCGCCGGTATCAGGCGCCCCCACACGGTGTAGCCGCCTTCTCCGTCGAGGATCTCGCCGGCTTTGAGGTCGCGCTTTGCCACAGCGACCACGTCGCCGCGAAATCCGGTCGGGGCCCCCGTCGGTTCGCGCCGCAACCCGGCACTCGCGACAGAAATCCCCAGTTCGAGCCCGATCAGATGATACGGCTTGTGCATCGCGGCGTAGTTTCCGGTTTCGTCGGTGGCGAGCCCGTACTCGCTGAAGCAGCGCTTCACGTACTCGCTGTCGGCGGCGAACGTGACATACACCCCCCACCTCAGGTCGCCCGCCACCGGCTGCCCGTCGCGCTCGAGGCTCGAGACGACCTCGACTTGGCCGCGGTGGTGCAGCACCCCGCCCTCGGCGGCGGGTTTCAGCACGCGCGGCAGATCGTCCACGCCACACGGTGGAAACGACAGCCCATCCGGGGCGGGCGTGAGACCGGTTGCGTTCGCCACCGCCGCCATCTCGATCGCCGACTTGGTGCCATCGAGGAAGGAATTGAACATGCGGGCGTTGTAATCTCCCCGCGCAACCTGCTCGGGAGAGAACCCGTAGTGCGTCCATACCGATTCAGGCGTGGAGTCATGATAAGCGGGGAGATACTTGGTGCCTTTGCCGGCCGCCACAACCGCGAAGCCGGCCGCACGCGCCCAGTCCACCAGCTCGCAGATCAGCGCCGGCTGGTCGCCGTAGGCAAGCGAATAGACGATGCCGGCCTCGCGCGCGCGCCGGGCGAGCAGCGGACCCGCCAGGCAGTCCGCCTCGACGTTCACCATCACGACATGCTTGCCGTGCTCGCAGCAGGCGAGCGCGTGCCGGATGCCGGCCGCCGGGCTGCCGGTCGCGTCGATCACAATGTCGACCACGCCCGAGGCAATCATGGCGTGCGCATCGTCGGTCAGGAAAGTCGTCCCGTTCTTGCCTGCCTCGTCGAGAGAGCGGGCGCGGTAATGATCCGCATCCCATCCTGCGCGCGCGAGACTGTCGCGCGCCCGCTGCGGGGCGAGGTCGGCGACGGCGACGACGTGGATGCCCGGCGTGCGGCGCGCCTGCGCGAGAAACATCGTGCCGAACTTGCCGGCGCCGATCAGGGCCACGCGCAGCGGGCGGCGTTCTTCAGCGCGTTGCGCGAGCAGGCGGTGTAGATTCATCGTCGGTCTTGTTCCCGTTTTTCCTCTGCGTCCCTCGGCGTCAGCCGCGGTGAGAGTTTTCTACAAGCCCTTCAGGAGAACCAGCGCAGGAACGCGGCGGCAAAGAGCGCGGTTGCCCCGAGCAAAGCGAGCGCGCGCCACGACAGCTTGCGCCGCCCCTCGTTCCATCGCTCCCCGCGCAGCTGAAGGAGCAGCGCGAGAGCTAGCCCGGCGGCGGCGCAAGCGACCTTCGTCGTGAGCGCGGCGACGGCCACCCCGTGGATGTCGGGGAACTGGCCATAGTAGTAATAACTGACGCCGCCAAAGCCCACTCCGCTCGCGATTTGCACCGCCCAGCCGAGGGTGACGAGGCGCGCGAGTTGCGCTTCGCGCCCGGACGGCAGAGCCGGCGCCCACAGCGCGAACGCTGCGCCGCCGACCACCGTCACGGCGCCGAAATTGTGGAGCACCTGCGTCAGCGCATAAGCCAGATTTTCCGTCACCATGCCTCACTCGACCCTGGCCTTGACGCATTGCTCCACGCCGATTGGCACGTGAGCCTTGTTCACGACCTTGATGCACAACGAGTGCTGCCCCGGTGACAGGGGTTCGAGCGCGTAACTGCCTTTAAGCCGCTGCAGGATGCCGACTTCCTTGCCGTCGACGTAGACATGGATATGGTCGCCTTTGGGCCCGGGCCGGACTTCATAGACCAGCTTGGCGAGGTCCATCGCATCGAGCCTCGCCCCATCGGCGGGCGAGATGATTTTCACGTAGGCCTCGGCTGCTGCCGCCGGCATGGCCGGAACCATCAGAAAAACGGCGAGCACAGGGAGCCATTGGCTCTGGAACCAACGCATGAGAAGACTCCTTTTGCGGTTCATCAGGCAACGCGCCCGCACGGTCGGTGACCGGCGACCAGGCGAGCACCGAGGCGAGGCGAGCGCGGCAAGAGCCGCGTGCCTGGCGCAGCGCAACTATTTTATCGCACGACAGAAGGCCTCGCAGCCTGTCGGACTTGGCGTCCCGACAGGCTGCTAAGGATTTTGTCCGACTAAAGTCCCACAAAAGTCTAGCGGAACCGCCAGGTGATGCCGGCCGTCGCCTGCGTCGTGCTGATGTCTCCGTCACTGATGTTGCGCACGATGCCGAAGGCGAGATCGAGGTCCTTGCCGGGTGAGTAGATGGCGCCGAGCTCGACGTAACCCATGCGCGCGCTGGCTGCCAGATCCGGGTTGGTCGTGAGGCCGGCGTCGAGCGCGAGCTTCCAGCCCTCGGCGACATCCCACACCGGTGCTACCGACAGCCGATAGAGCGTGCGCCGCTCAGCCGAGTTCAGCGCATCATCGGAGTAGTTCACCCGTTCGGCCACCGCGTTTGCGTGCACGGCGCCGAAACCGGTCTCCTGCGTCATTATCAAATTGACACTGTAAGAGGTTCTTGCCGTGCCCAGCCCCCGGGCTTCCCGGCTGTCGGAGACGGGAAACTGGATTTCCGGCTTGAGGGCGAAGCTCAGCTTGCTCGCCTCGTTCTCGTAGAAACGCCACTTGGCCCCCACGGCCGGATTGCCCCAGCCGCGCTCCTCCGTCTCCGGCGCGGGTGGCTCGATTCTCTGGTAGCCGGCCCCCGCATACAGATCAAGCGCATCGGTGACTCCGCGCGTGAAGACCAGCGGCACCTCCTGCGTGACGGCCTTCGTGCCGGACGCCTTGTCGACCGTGCGGTTGTAAGCCGCTTCGACCTGGTTGCCCTTGGCGCCTTGCGTGCCGGTGTCGTCGGTCACCAGCGGCTGGAAAGCCGAGGCAACGGCCGGCAGCAGGAAAAGCGTTGCGAGGGCCAGACTGGGGCGGGGCGACGAAGATTTCTTTGCCATAAGCACGACCTCCGAAACGTACCCGCGGTCAGGGCCGCACGATGCGGTGGCGCGGATGCGTACTACTTACTTCTGCGGCAGGGTCTGAGCGTAGGCGAGAATGTTCACGTGATCCTGCACGTCAAAGGCAAGCATGGAAATCATCGGCACACCCGGTTGCCCCATGCGGATCTTGTGCAGCGTTTCCCAGGGATTCTCGCTGGCAACCGTGCCGATATACTCGGGATTCTCGGGGGTCCTGAAATTGATTTGCTTGCCATCGCTCCCGTGGCATCTGGCGCAGGTCGTTTGATAGATTCGCTCGCCCCTGGCCGGATCTCCCTTCGCCTTCTTGGTGGGGCGGTCGATGTAGATATCCAGGTCGATTTGCCCGTGGGCGACGAAATGGGCCAACGCTGTCAGATCTTCGTCCGGTATCTGCTTTCCAAAGCCGTGGGTCTTGTCCTTCAGGATCGCGACGATTGTGGTTTCCGAGCCATAGGTCATGTTGCGAATGCCCGTTATGCCGGTGTAGCGGCCGCCTTTGCCGTAGACGCCGCTGGCGCCCTTGTAATCCCAGCCATGACACTCCTTGCAGCGCCAGGTCGTCGCCCCCTTCTGTTTGCCGGCCTTGGGGTAGGCGGGATGCGTTCCCTTGGGGGCTTCCTTACCCAGGGCTGCATACCAGCTGTCGTACAACACGCCACCGCGGTCAACCGCGAGCAGGTGTTGGGCCGCCGAGAGCTCATCATGGGCTCCGATCTCCTGAGCCTGCAGGGTCCCGGGCACGGACGAAAGGGCCACGGCTGCGGCGATGCAGGGCAGAACAGAGAAGACCGAACGTTTCAGCAGATGCTTTTTCATTTTCTTTCCTCCATTCAATTCGAAACGAAAGTTTTCCGCCGCCGATACGTGACTTTTTCTCCAAGAACAGCGCATGAAATACTAATCACTCGGTTCGCGGGCAGTTTGATCCAGATCAAGCCGGCCGGATCGAGGCGCAAGTATCTTCGACACGAGGAGGACGCTGTCATGTCCATGGTTTTGAATACTAAACCGTTGCGGGAAATTGCGCATGCGGCTATTTGATGCGCGACAAATTGTCGCAGGGTGCGCGCGCCGTTTTCTGTTCCCGGGATTCGCGCCAGGGAACAGAATGTCCGGGGCCATGACAACGAGACCGCTGGAGCGCCGTACGTCGTCAGCGCCCGCTCGCGATCATTTGCGGCGATTGGTGGTGCTGAGGGCGATCGCGATTGCTGGACAGATCGTCACCGTCGCGTTCGTGAGCGGCGCCCTGGAGATCCCATTGCCGCTGTTGCCTCTCGCAGCCGGGATCGGGTTCCTGGCGTTGTTCAATCTGGCGACCTGGCTTCGTCTCGGGCTCCGCCAGCCGGTTTCTGACAGAGAGCTTTTCGCTCAGATCCTCATGGACGTCGCGGTCTTCACCGCGCTCTTGTATCTCACGGGCGGTGCCGCCAACCCCTTCGCCAGTATGTATGTGCTGAATCTTGCTATTGCGGCCGTGGCGCTACCCCCGGCTTACACGTGGAATGTGGCGGCTGTCACGGCGGGATGTTATCTGCTGCTGATGTTCTTCAACACGCCGTTGACGCACGCCAGCGGCGAGCCGCTGCAATATCGACTTCTCATCGCGGGCATGGGGATCAATTTCGTGATTACCGGCGGGCTGATCGCGTATTTCGTGGTCAAGATCACCGATACGTTGCGCGAACACGAGCGCCTGCTGTCAGAAGCGAGGGAAAGCGACATCAATAATGAGCGCATCGTGCAGTTGGGAGCATTGGCGGCGGGCGCCGCCCACGAGTTGGGCACCCCGCTTTCGACGATGGCCGTGGTGGTGAAGGAATTACAGGTTCGTTGGCGCAAGAATCCGGAACTGCTGAGCGAACTGAGCGTAATCTCGGATCAGATCGAGTCATGCAAGGACTCTTTATCCAACCTGCTCGCATCTGCCGGGCACACCCGGATGGAAAGCGGTGGGAAGGTAGCGCTGGACGAGTTTTTGAAAGCGGTGGTGGAAAAGTGCCGGTTGATGCGGCCCAAGGCCGTCGTCGCGTGTCGCTGGCAGGGAACACAGCCTGCGCCGGAGATCGTGGTAGAACAGAGTTTGCGGCAGGCCATCATGAACCTCCTCAACAATGCTGCCGACGCCTCGCCCGAGCAGGTCGATGTCGAGGGACAATGGAACGAGCAGGAGTTGTGCCTCCGCATTTGCGACCGGGGAGACGGAATTCCTCCAGAGGCTGCGGACAGGATCGGCAAGGACTTCTTCACCACCAAATCGCCGGGAAAGGGACATGGCGTCGGCCTCGTGCTGAGCAGTGCCATTATCAGCCGGTTCGGTGGCTCGATTAAGCTGTTCAACCAACCGGGGTGTGGGGCGTGCACGGAAGTGCGGCTGCCGCTGGCCCCCTTCCTGCTGTCGGCTCGCCCATGATGGACACGGGCGGCGCGCAACGCGACGATCGCCCCCGCCTGCTGCTGGTGGACGACGACGCGACTTTCTGCTCGGTGCTGTCAAGAGCGCTGGAAAAACGCGGGTTCCACGTCAGAGTCGCGCAAACCGTCGCAGAGGCGCTGAGCCGTATCGAGGATAGTCCTCCAGAATACGCGGTCATCGACTTGAAAATGCCGGGTCAGTCCGGCCTCGCGCTGGTTTCCAAACTGAAAGCATTGGACGAGCGGACCAGGATCGTCGTGCTGACGGGGTATGCGAGCATCGCGACCGCAGTGGAGGCCATCAAGCTGGGCGCGGCGTATTACCTGAGCAAGCCGGCCGACGCCGACGATATCGTGGCGGCGCTCCACCGCGACTCAGGCGACGAATCCGTGCCGGTCAGCGAGAAACCGCTTTCGGTGGACCGCCTGGCATGGGAACACATCAGCCGCGTGCTGAGCGAGCACCATGGCAATGTTTCAGCCACGGCAAGAGCGCTCGGCATGTATCGGCGCACGCTGCAGCGCAAATTGAACAAGCGTCCGGTCCGAAACTGATCGTCTGGCCTCACGCCGGGTGCTCATCCGCCCCGAGGCCGTCGGCTCCAGCTTCTTCCTCGTCGCAAAAGCGCGCCGAGTGCTGCTCCGGCTGCCAGCTCATGTTGATTTGGATCAACAGGGGTTTCTCGTACGGGCAGTAGCATGCGCACAGCAACAACCCCTTCTGGCCGGGCTTTTCAGGAAGCGGAGCGACAGATGGGCGACCACGGCGAGATCCAGGAGAGGATCCGGGTGCCGAAAACTTTGAACATCATCCGCGACGAACACCGCTCGATAGCCGCGATTCTGCACGGGATGGAATATCTCGTTCAGGGAATCCGCGCGCGCAGGAAGAAGGTTGATCCGCGCGTGTTTCACGCGATGCTGTACTACCTCGACACCTTCTCCGAGCGCATGCACCATCCGAAGGAAGACACGTACCTGTTCAAGGCGATGCGAGAACGCAGCGCGGAAGCCGGCACGCACGTTGCCGATCTTGGAGAGGACCACGCCCGCGGAGAGGACGCGCTGTGCAGGCTCGCGCAATGCCTGATTCGCTACGAGGAAGGCGGCGAACGGGAGTTTCCGGCGTTCGAGCGCGAGGTCGAAAACTTCGTGCGGAATTACCGGGACCACATGCGCAAGGAGGAAGACGTCGTGTTTCCATTGGCGGAGCGGCTGCTCAGCGCGTCGGACTGGGAGGCGATCGATCGCGCTTTCGAAGAGAACCGCGATCCGCTCGCGGGTGAGCGGGACACCCGGGATTTCGAGAAGCTGTTCGACCGCATCGTCAACCTGGCCCCGCCGCCGATAGGGGTCGGCCCGGAGGCATAGCGTCGACGATTCGCAGGGAGTGATTGACCGCAAGCGCGACGGTCAACACGACCAGCGCCCCGGCCTGATGCGCCGCGGCGAGCGCGACCGGGACAATCTGCACCAGGGTCGCGATGCCAAGCGCGATCTGAACCGCAATCGCTGCCAGCAACAAATGGGTGAGCGGGCGCGTGCGCGCCGGCAGCCCCGCCCGGCCGGCCTCATACCACAGCCACGGAACCGCGAACGCGAGCAGCCATGCGATCAGCCGATGGTCGAACTGCACCGTCGCCATGTTGTTGAAGAAATTCAGGTACCAGGGCTCGATCCGGAATAGTTCCGGCGGTATCAGATTGCCGTTCATGAGCGGGAAGGTGTTGTAGGCGTATCCCGCGCGGATGCCGGCGACGAAACCGCCGGTCACCACCATTGCGATCACCAGTATGGTGACCGCCCACGCGAGGCGCCGCACGCGGCGCAAGCCCTGGAGCGCGACGCTGCGCCCAGCCTCCGGGAACAACAGGTCGAGCGCCACCCACAGCATGGCGCCGTAGATGGCGATCGCAAGCGAGAGGTGCGCGGTGAGCCGGTACTGGCTTACCCGCGGGTCGTCAATCAGCCCGCTCGCAACCATGTACCAGCCGAGCACGCCCTGCAGCGCGCCCAGCAGGAAGACGCCGCCGAGCTTGAGGGCAAGCGGCAGCGCGAGCGCGCGCCGCCACAGGAAGTAGAGGAAGGGCGCGAAGAAAGCGACACCGATCAGCCGCCCGAGCAGGCGGTGAAAGTATTCGAGCCAGAAGATGCCCTTGAACCCTTCCAGGGTCATGCCCGGGTTCACCTTCTGGTACTCCGGGGTCTGCTGGTATTTGAGGAAGAGCGCCTGCCAGTCGGTGGAAGTGAGGGGCGGCAGCGTGCCGACGATCGGTTGCCACTCCACGATGGACAGGCCCGAACGCGTGAGCCGGGTCACGCCGCCCAGCACCACCAACGCAAAGACTAGCGCGCAACACGTGATCAGCCATGCGGCGATCGGGCGCTCCCCTGCGCTGGAACCGACTGCGGTCGAGCTCATCTCATCACCGTCATTTCAACGACGAGCGCTAGATTGCCCGTGCCCGCCAGGACGCCGCTTGATCTGAATCAACGCGCCCGGATTGCGTCCCCCGCTGCGGCGCAGCATGGACGGCCTTCAGAAAGGTTGATCTGTATCAAATTCTTTTCGAATGCACTCGGGTACGGTCACCGGGGTAACAAAATCGCAGCGGCGAGGCCGCCGCCACCCACCAAGGAGAACCGCATGGCAAACGTGACTCGCACCCCGGCCGGCCCGGACCTGGAAGAGCTCGAGGACGGCATCCCCATCATGCAGCAGATTCTCGACAACCCGTTTCTGCTCCTGTTCCTGGGTATCGCGATGCCCACCGTGCTCTACATTCTATGGGGCGTCATGGAGATCGTGGGCATCCCCGTCGCGAAATAGGGTCCGCATTCTTCACTAATTCGGAGGAGGTGCCGCGATGAGCGCAATTCAGCCCCCCAGTGCACGGGTGTGGTGGAAACAGCCGCTGGACCGCATCGAACTCATCTGGATCCTGCTGGCCCTGGCCTGGTGCCTGGTGATGTTCTTCATGATGCCGTACTGGCACGTGTTCGGAAAGCAGAACCTCGCGAACGAGGCCTATCGCTCGACGCCGGAAGCCTACATGAAGAAGGCGAACGACGTCGTCGAGAAGTACACCGTGCGCAAGGAGACCGACCGGCAGATTCCGGTCATCCGCCCGCCCGCGGGCAGTGATGTGTACCTGGTGGCCCGCCTGTGGGAATGGTGGCCGCTGCTCGAGCTCGAGGCCGGCAAGAGCTATCGGCTGCACTTGATGTCCATGGACTGGCTGCACGGATTCTCGCTGCAGCCGGAAAACATCAACATCCAGGTGCATCCGGGATACGACCATGTGCTGACCATTACGCCGACCCAGCCCGGGACCTACTCCATCATCTGCAACGAGTATTGCGGCGTCAACCACCACACGATGAGCAGCAGACTCTACGTCAAGTAAAAGGGGGGCGAGGATGGCACTCAATCGAATGTTCCGTACCTGCCCCACGACGGGGCTGCAGTTCCACGAACCGTCCGAGGCCTTGATCCGGGCCAATGCGGTCGCCGCGGTGGTGTCGATGTTGGTGGGCGGCGTGCTCGCGCTGCTGGTGTTGCTGACGCGCTGGCCGGCCGTGCACCTGCTGCCGGCCGACCAGTTCTACCTCGTGCTCACCGGGCACGGCCTCGACATGCTGGTGTTCTGGATCATCTTCTTCGAGATGGCGATCCTCTACTTCTGCTCGTCGACGCTGCTGCGCTGCCGGCTGGCGACGCCCAAGATGGCGTGGGCGGGATTCTGGCTGATGGTGATCGGCGCGCTGATGAACAACTACGCGGTGTTCAAGGGCGATTCCAGCGTGATGTTCACCTCCTACGCGCCGATGGGCGCGCACCCGACCTTCTACCTCGGGCTCATCCTGTTCGCCGTCGGCGCGCTGATCGGCTGCTTCGTGTTCCTCGGCACGCTGGTGGTGGGAAAGGCGGAGGGCACCTACAACGGCTCGATCCCGCTGGTGACCTTCGGCGCGCTCACTGCCTGCATCATCGCCGTCTTCACCATTGCCGCGGGCGCGATCATCCTGATCCCCACGTTCCTGTGGTCGATCGGGTTGATCGGAAATATCGACTCGCTGATGTACCGCACCGTCTGGTGGGCCTTCGGGCATTCCTCGCAGCAGGTCAACGTGGCGGCCCACGTCTCGGTCTGGTACGCGATCGCAGCCATCGTGTTCGGCGCGAAGCCGCTTTCGGAAAAGGTGAGCCGCACGGCGTTCTTTCTCTACATCCTGTTCCTGCAGCTCGCTTCCGCCCACCACCTCCTGACCGATCCGGGGGTGAGCTCGAACTGGAAGATTTTCAATACCAGCTACGCGATGTACCTGGCGGTGCTTGCCAGCCTGGTCCACGGCTTCACCGTGCCCGGCGCGATCGAGGTGGCGCAGCGCGGGAAGGGATACACCAAAGGCCTGTTCGAATGGCTGCGCAAGGCGCCGTGGGGCAACCCGGTGTTTTCCGGCATGTTCCTGTCGCTGCTCGGGTTCGGCTTCCTCGGCGGCATCTCGGGCGTGGTGCTCGGCACCGAGCAGTTGAACCTCATCATGCACAATACCTTCTATGTGCCCGGACACTTCCACGCCACGGTGGTGGTGGGCACCACGCTCGCGTTCATGGCGATCACCTATTTCCTGATCCCGGTGCTGTTCCGGCGCGAGGTCATGTTCCCGAAGCTCGCGCAGTGGCAGCCGTACCTGTTCGGCATCGGGATGAGCGCGTTCGCGCTGTTCATGATGGGCGCGGGGACGCTCGGCGTGCCGCGCCGCCACTGGGACATGACCATGGCCGG
>Ga0326597_10004747_pt1 | contig 19018 bp, 11 predicted proteins | sample RVTome_12_FD_203789 | JGI IMG/M metagenome (GOLD analysis project Ga0326597, IMG submission 203789) | Soil microbial communities from uranium-contaminated site in the Upper Colorado River Basin, Wyoming, United States - RVT100D185 | ecosystem: Environmental > Terrestrial > Soil > Contaminated >... | reverse complement strand
GCCACGGCAACTCGCGGATTTGCTCCAGGGAGTAACGCGCTTTGCGTTTCCAGTTGGGCCGCTCTTCCCAGGTGCCCGGAACATTTTGCGGCGACGCTTCGAGCCAAAGATCTTCCAGATTCACCAATAAAAAGTCCGCGTCGCTAGCGGCCAAATGGGCAAGCCAGGCGCGCAAAACCGCCGCCGCGTCCGGCGATTTGTCGATCAGCAAGCCGCTGGTTTTCAGATAAGCGGTAAGCGCGGCGCGTTGCCGCGCGCGGTTTACACGCTCGGCGGCGGCCGTCTTATCCGTAAGCAATCCCAATTCCCGCCGGTCGTCGATGTCGGCGCCGCTCCAGAACCCCGCAAAGGTCGGCGTATCATGAGTGTTTAGGCTCGCCACCGCGTGGGCCGGCACCGCATCGAGCGCGCGTTTGGGATTTCCAGTAACGCCGAATTGGCCGACATGCATGCCGCTAATATTGTGTTTCCCCATCGCCGCGTTGACCACCGGCGGCACCGTGCCAAGATTCTCGCCAACGATCTGCGCCTGGTAGCGGTGCGACTCTAAATTCAAGATCGCGAAGAATTCTTCAGCGGGATAGCGCACGTAAACCCCTTCGCTGGGCGCGAAACCATCGGGCACCCAGTAAAAACGATGGAGTCCCATGACGTGATCGATGCGCAGCATCTTGGCGTGCGCTAGGTGGTGGCGCACGCAATTAATATAATAGCGATACCCCTGGCGCCGCAGGCCTTCCGGATGAAGTGGCGGAAAACCCCAATTCTGTCCTTTGACAAAAAAGCTGTCCGGCGGCGCCCCACCGCTCGCGTTCAGAGCAAACACCTCGCGCTCGCGCCAGACATCGTAGCCGTCGCGGTTGACTCCCAGGGGAAAATCCAAGTAGAGCGCCGGGCCGCCGGCTTTGGCGTTAGTGCCAAGCGCGCGCACCTGTTCATCGGCCAGCCACTGGACAAAGAGATGATATTGTTTGAGGTGTTCAAGGTAGTCGCCGGCCCGCAGTTTGCCGTCGCGGCTGGGGCCGTCCCAGTGCTGCCAGGGCTTGCGCTCACCATCGGTTTTTGCGTGAAAGGCCGCGTAGTCCTGGGCCGCCGAGTGAGTCGCGCTGAAGCGCTCAAATCGGCTGCGCCGTTCCGAGGGCTGTTTCAGCAGACAGCGAAAGAGCTCGTTGAGGACATCGCGCTTGAGCCGCATCACGCGGCGGTAATCCACCAGCGGTGCCGCGCGCAAATTTTCAAGCTCGGCCTCAAAGGCGGTCGAATGAACGATCGAGCGTGCCGCGATGCAATGGCTGAGCTCCTCAATGCTGTTGATATCGAGAAACATTTCGTTCCAGAAAAGCCGGCTGACCGGCGAGTAGGGACTCGGATTGAACGGTTCATCCAAAAAAGCCGCGAATAATGGCAGGGTGCCAACCGCAGCCCCGCCGAGCTCGCCGACAAAGTCGACCAAAGATTTGAGATCGGATAAATCTCCGACGCCCCAGCTGGCCGCGGAATTCAGTGCATAGAGCGGACAAAACAGTCCCCAGGACTTTCTTACCGATGGGTTCGCGCCAAAGGCTTGAGACGGCGCGATAAAAAGATAATGCTCCGTGGTGAGATCGCCCAGTTGGATCTGCATGCGGTGGTAACCGAGCCGCAGCGGCGCGGCAAACCTGACTGCTCGGGTCACATAAGCCGCGCCCTCAATCACCCGCTCGAAGGGATGCACCGCCGGGTCGTCGCGCAAGACGCAGTCGGCGCTCTCGCCGTCTTCCCAAGCGATGGCGCATTTAACCTCGGCCCTGGCCCATTGGCTCGGTACGCGCAGCTTGAGCCGCGTCGGGTTGTCATGCCACAGCACGATGACCGGGTCCATGATTTGCTGAAAAAGAGACTGCTGGCGCTCCCTTAAAGCTCCGGCCACATCGGACATTCTGTCGACCGGCGCACCGAGCATGCCGAGCACGCTGAGGAGCGCCTCCGGCAGTGCTTGGTTCAGTCGTCCGGTCACATCGTAGTAACTCTGCTGCACACCGTAGAGGCGGGCCAAACGACGCAAGGTTTTTTGTTCAGACATCAATGGACTCATGGGGCTCATGGTTCCTCGGAAAGCAATCCTAAAATTCCTTCAATCGGCACACTGACCCAATCGGGACGGCTGTTAAGCTCATAACCCAACTCATAAACCGCTTTTTCGAGGAGATATATATTCAGCATGGTTTTAAGCTCGACGCTGCTTTTCGGCAGAAACGCCGAGTTTCGAGTCATATCGAGATACCCCTGGAGGTAACCCACCGAAACCCAGAAGTTCCAGTAACCCGCCCAGAGTTTCAACTGCGCCAAGTTTTCCGGACGGGTGGTTTCGTTCTTGAATTTGCTGACTGCGGCATAGTTAAACGAGCGCAGCATGCCGGCAACGTCGCGCAGGGGTGAGCGCTTGATGCGCCGTTCGCTGATCGGGCGTGACGGCTCCCCTTCAAAATCGATGATGACGAAATCCTTGCCGGTGAAAAGCACCTGACCGAGATGATAGTCACCGTGGCAGCGGATGCGCATGCCGCCGATCTTGGCGTCGACCATTTGGCGCAATCGATCAAAGATAGCGTTTTCCAGATTCAAGACTTTATCGGCATCGGCGCGCAGCTCTTCGGGCAGTCCTTTGATCCGCTTCGCCAGGAGCGCCAGCGATTGGTCCGCCAGCGTGCGCATGCTTTGATAGAGCGAGCGACGGTAAAGCGCCGTAAACGGCTCCGGCGCGAAGGCTGGGCTTTTCGCGTCCGTGGCTAGCGCGTTGTGAAGCTCGCCGGTGCGCTGTCCGAGCAGGTGGGCCGAGCGCAAATAGGATCCGATAAACTCCTGGGCTACCGCGGGGATTTCTTGCTCGGTCAATTCCAAGAGGGACGCGCTGGGCAGAGCCGCCAGCGCGTTGTCCGGCTGACGGGCGAGAATTTCATCGAAAAAATCATCGAGACTGTCGAGCGTGTAGCGCCAGGCATCGCACTCATTTGGCACCAAGCCCTGCAGAATCGCCAAGGTCGACGGTTCACTCTTGCCCTTGCGCATTTCGAAATAACCCGCAAGCGGCGGCGTGTGCGGAAAGCCTACCTGCTCCGTCAAGCAGCGGCCGATTTCGAGATCGGGATTGACTCCCTCAGTGACGCGGCGGAATATTTTTAAAATCATACGGTCGCCGTAGATCACCGAGGTATTGCTCTGCTCGCGCTTAAGAACCGATGGCTCAAGGTGAGCATCCGAATCGCCCCGGACTTTGCGGAAAACCTTGGATGGCTGCGCCGCTAATTCCGAAATCCGGCCCTTAAAACGCCGGCCGCGGGCCACCGTACTGAGCAGCGCCTTGCAGAAATTGCTATCGTAAAGGCAGTCGTAAAGCAGCCCTTCGGTGTCGTGATCTTTCTCTTTGACGCGCAATTGAGCAACCACGGCTTGGGGGCTCGCCTGACGCACCTCAAAGGCGCGGTCGCCGGCGGCGAAGGCCACCGGCAGCACATAGGTTTCCGGCGTGGCGCCAAGGAATTGGACTTCCCAGGTGGTAAAAAAAGCGTTTGCCGAGCCCACCGCGAACGGAATGATGTCCATATTCCTCACCGAGCGGATTTGCTGTCCCTTGCTACCGAACCAGCGGCAGCTCATGAAATACGCCGGCAATGTGAGTTCCAGGAGCGTGCGCGCCTTACCCTCCAGAATGTTTTCCCAAGCGTCGGCCACTTCTAACTTAGCGGGCGCGAATCCTTCGACCGCCGCGCGCGCTTGGGCAGTCTGCGGTTGCTCGAGTTTAAACCAGTAAAAGGCATGTGGGCCGAAGGTCAGGAAATAGGGCAGCTCGCCGATCGGTGGGAAGCGTGTGTTACCGAACAATTCCACCGGCACCATGCCTTTGTAGGCGGACAGATCGAGCTCCGCGCAATTGACAAAACGAGAAAGGTTGGCGGCCACCAGGAGAATTTCATCTTGGTAATGACGGATGAACACCAGCGTTTTGCGATTTTCCGGCAAGAGAAATTCGATGCTGCCTTCGCCGAAAGCGCGGTAGCTCTTGCGCAGGACGATCAAGCGCTTCATCCACCAGAGCAGCGAACTGGAATTTTGCTGGTGCGCCTCGACATTGACGGTTTCGTAATGATGCTCGGGATCGATGATCACCGGCAAAAACAGGCGTTGCGGATTGGCGCGGGAAAAGCCCGCGTTACGGTCCGCGCTCCATTGCATGGGCGTGCGCACGCCGTTGCGGTCGCCGAGATAAATGTTATCTCCCATGCCGATTTCGTCACCGTAATAAATCACCGGCGTGCCGGTCAGCGAGAACAAAAGGCTGTTGAGTAACTCCATGCGGCGGCGATTATTGGCCAGCAGCGGCGCCAGGCGGCGGCGAATACCGAGGTTAATACGCGCGCGCGGATCGTTGGCGTAGACTTTGTACATATAGTCGCGGTCTTCGTCCGTGACCATTTCCAAGGTCAGCTCGTCGTGATTGCGCAGGAACATGGCCCATTGACAGGTTTGTGGAATCGCCGGCGTCTGTTCAAGAATATCGATGATGGGAAAACGGTCTTCCATGTGCAGCGCCATAAAAAGCCGTGGCATCACCGGAAAATGAAACGCCATATGGCACTCGTCGCCGGCGCCGAAATACGCGACTGCGTCCTCGGGCCACTGATTCGCCTCGGCGAGCAGCATGCGGTTCTTATATTTCTTGTCGACATGCTGTCTCAGCTCTTTCAAAAACGCATGGGTTTCCGGCAGATTTTCGCAGTTGGTGCCGTCGCGCTCGTAGAGGTAGGGCACGGCGTCAAGACGCAGGCCGTCGACACCCATATCGAGCCAGAAATCCAACACTCCGAAAAGCGCCTTCTTGACCTCCCGGTTGTCGAAATTGAGATCGGGCTGGTGCGCATAGAAGCGATGCCAAAAATACCCCTTGGCGACCGGATCCCAGGTCCAATTCGACAGCTCAAAGTCCTTAAAAATAATCCGCGCCTCTTGATAGCGCTCCTGATTATCGCTCCAGACATAATAATTGCGCGCGGCGCTGCCCGATTTGGACTCCCGCGCGCGTTGAAACCAGGGGTGCTGGTCGGAAGTATGATTAACGACCAATTCGGTGATCACGCGTATTCCCCGTCGGTGCGCTTCGTGCAAGAAGGTCTTGAAATCTTGCAGCGTGCCGTAATCGGCGTGAATGCTGGTGTAATCGGCGATGTCGTATCCGTCGTCGCGCAATGGCGAGGGATAAAAGGGCAAGAGCCACAGCGCCGTGACACCGAGATCCTGCAGATAATCGAGCTTTTCTGTGAGACCGATGAAATCACCGATGCCGTCGCCGTTGCCGTCGCAAAAAGCGCGCACGTGAATTTCGTAGATCACCGCATCTTTATACCAGTGCGGATTCCCTTCCAGCATCGCGCTCTCAAGTTTTCGTGTTTGGCGGCTCATAGTCATCCATCCATCTCACTCTACAGGAAATAATCGAAGTCTTGCTCGCGCCGGAGCTTGTGGCGCACCCGGAAAATTTGCGCCGGCACGCTCTGCGGTTCGAGCTGTACAAAGTTTCTCGCGCCGTGCCAGAGATATCGGGCGTCGGTCAACAGTTCGTGCATCTGATAGGGCTGTTGCGCTTCGAGAGCCAGCCGGTCCGTGTCGAATTCAACCCAGCCGGATTGGCTATGGTGCGGGTCCAGGTTGACCACGACGACGATGACGTTGGCGAGATCCTCTGTTTGTTTGCTGAAACACAGAATTTCCGGGTTATCGACTTTGTGAAATTGCAGGCTGCCGTCGCTCTGCAGCGCCGGATTCTGGCGCCGAATGCGGTTGACCCGAGCGATTAACTCTTTCAGGCTGTCTGAACGGTCGATGTCCCACTGTTTGATCTCGTACTTTTCTGAATTGAGATATTCCTCGCCGCCCGGGTCGCGCGCGACGTTATCACAAAGCTCGTAGGCGGGCCCGTAGATGCCGTAATTGGCGCCCAGCATCGCCGCCAAAACGAGCCTTGTCATAAATGCCGGCCGGCCGCCGAACTGCAAATATTCGGTGAGAATATCCGGGGTATTGGGCCACAGGTTGGGCCGGAAGAATTCCTTCACCTCGGTCTGCGTCAGCTCCGTCAAGTACTCGGTTAACTCCAAACTGGTGTTGCGCCATGCAAAGTAAGTATACGATTGGCTGAAGCCGATTTTGGCCAGGCGATACATGACTTTCGGCCGAGTGAACGCTTCGGCGAGAAACAGCGCGTCGGGATAGTCTTTTTTCACTTCGGCGATGGCCCACTCCCAAAACGGAAATGCTTTGGTGTGGGGATTGTCGACGCGAAAGATCCGGACGCCTTGCTCGCACCAAAAGATCATCACGCTCTTGAGCTCCTGCCACAGCGTCTTCCAGTCATCGCTCTCGAAATCGATGGGATAAATGTCTTGATATTTTTTCGGCGGGTTCTCGGCGTACTGGATGGTGCCGTCAGCACGTTTGCGAAACCATTCCGGGTGCTGCTGCACATAGGGATGATCCGGCGTGCATTGGTAGGCGATATCCAGAGCGATTTCCAGACCCTGCTCCTTGGCCTTCGTCACCAACTCTTGAAAATCCGCTAGCGTTCCCAGTTGCGGGTGAATCGCTTTGTGACCGCCTTCCTTGGCCCCGATGGCCCAGGGACTGCCGGCATCATCGGGCTCGGCACTGACCGCATTGTTCTTTCCCTTGCGGAACGACACGCCGACCGGGTGAATCGGCGGCAAGTAGAGCACGTCGAAGCCCATGGACGCCACGTAATCAAGGCGGTCGATGCAATCTTTGAAGCTGCCATGTGCGCCGGCGGTGGGGGCGCAGGAACGCGGGAACATTTCGTACCAGCTGCTAAAGCGCGCCTTGGTCCGGTCAACCGTCACCGCCAGCACCTTGTCATAATTCGTGACCCAACGACGTTCGGGATACTTTTCCATCAAGCCAACGAGCTCGTCAGCCAGCGCCTCCTCCGAAGCGGCTGCGACTTGGGATCGCAGCAGATTGGCCGACCATTCCAGAGCTTTTCGATCGTGGCCTTTGGCGCGCTTGGCGGCGAGCTTCACAAGATCTGCGCCGGCCAACAGATCGACCGCCACATCCTGACCGGCTGCCAGCTTTTTCGCGAAGCCATGGTGCCAGGATCGGAAGCGATCGACCCATGCTTGCACCGTGTAATAATAGTCACCCAGTTCGCTGACTAGGAATTCAGCTTGCCAAACGTCGTTAACCAACGGTTGCAGCGGCACTTCAGTCCACCGACCGCGCTCGCCACGGCGGTAGCGGAGCACCGCCGACAATTCATCGTGGCCATCGGCAAAAATATCTGCCTCGACGACTACCCTTTCGCCTTCGACGCGCTTGATTGGGAAGCGCCCGCCATCGACAGCGGGCCTAACATCGTCAATGACAACACGGTGACGGCCGTCGGCGACCACCGCGGCGGGAGCCCGGCGCGCCGTCTCAACCTTAATCATGGTATTTTCTTGTTTCTCGTTCATTGGGTGCCTTCGACTATGTTTTTTTTGATTTCACCCGGATTGGAGTGGCCGGCTTCCGGCACGGCCTTAACCGAAATCTTGAATGAATTGGGACCGAATTCTTGCAACGTCAGATCCTTGGGATAACGCAAGTCCTGTTCCGAGAGCGCGAAGGTGCGCCGACCCAACTCGGCCAGGGCGACGTTGGCGACCACTCGAACCTGCTTGCGATCGAAAAGATAAAAGTTCCGGCGTGGCGCGCTGAAGGTCGCGCTGATCTCGGGCGGATCAATCGCTTCGAGTTCCAGGTTTGCCGGCAAATTCTCGACGCTGACCGGAACCTTGTAATTCACCGCAACGATGATCGACCCGGGGACAAAGAGATACCATAGGGCAATTGCGACGCAGACTGAGACCGCCTTCGCGAGCCAGTTGCGCCGCAGTAAATGCAAGCTTACCGGGGATCGAGCCTCGGCGGGAAACTTCTCGCGCAGGAAATCCTGCACGGCCGCCGCCAACTCTTGCGGAGCGCCCAACGGACGCAAGCGGCCGTCCCGGGCGATGGATATCTGGCCGCGCTCTTCGGAGACGACTAAGCAAAGCGCGTCGCAAACCTCCGCCAACCCCAATGCCGCGCTGTGGCGCGTACCCACAGAGGTCGTCTGAGCCAGGTCTTTCGACAGCGGCAGATGCGCGGCAAATCGCGTCAATCGATCTTTCTCAATTAGAACCGCGCCGTCATGGCCCGGCGAATGAACATCGAAAATACTTCGCAACAACGGCGTGCTGGCCCTGGCATCGAGGGGAATCCCGCCGGTGATATGTCGATCGAGGGGGTCCGTGCCGGAGATCACCACCAGGGCGCCGATGCGATCGCGCGCCAGGTCCATCAAGGTGCGGGCGACAATATCGGCGGTTGGCGAAGTCGCGGTAGCCACCGGCTGGCGAGTGAAACTCCACACCGCGACGCGCTCGAACATCTGGCGCAACTCTTCTTGGAAGATGACCACAATCATCACCACAAAAACCGCGAAAAACGCTTGAAATATCCACGCGGTCATCTGTAAGTCCAAATAGCGCACAACCATATAGACGGCGCCCAGGATCAAGATGCCGCGCACAACGAAGGCGGCCCGCGTATGACGCACCCAGACGATCGCGGTGTAGATGAGTATCGCCACCAGAAAAATGTCGACGACTTCGCCGACGGTAATGGTCGCGAACGGCATGAGGACGTCGCTATTCATTGTTTGTTTTACCGGAATTTTTGAAGGTAACGAAATTTTCTAGCTCGCGCAAGATAGGGTAAAGCTAATGCCCAACTGAGTGTCGTCGTTGTACAAGGTTGTGCAAGCGACGTGCCGCTCGAGTATCGCCAAGGCTTAAGTCGTCAACCTGAAACGAGTTATTTAGCAAATCTGAGCGAATTAATAATCCTGAGAGTCAGGCTTATGCACAGCTAAGAAGATTGCTGTGCACGAAATACACAGTTTAAAAACTCTGTGTCCTGAAAAATTCTCGCGGATTTGGCCCAAAACCCCGACCATGCAAGGCTGCAGCTGCGACATCGGACGAAAACCGGCATTTTGTCAACGTCGGACTAAAGATCCCGCACCGACCGCTTCAACGAAAGGCCACTGTCCAACTGTAGATGATCACAGCGACAGCCGCGATGCCGCAGGCCCACTGGACAGGCAACCCCGGTGGACGTGGCGTAACCGGGGCGACGAGGATACCTAGTACGGCGCCAACCAGGAGACCTAACAGGTGCGCCCAAATATCAACGCGACCGCCGCCACTGCCGAGCATGCCGAGAAGGGCAAGCGCCGCGGCACCCGGCAGCCAAGCGCGACGCCGGCTCAAAGCGCCCCGGCGCCGCCGCGTCACAGCGAGGCTGGCGAGCAGACCGACCGCGCCAAAGACCGCCGTGGAGGCGCCCACCGCAACATGGGGCGAACCGCGCAGAAAAGCGTTGGCGAGATTGCCGCCCGCGCCGGCGAGCAAAACTAAAACGCCAGCGAGTCCCGCACCCATGATGCTCGATACGGCACTCAGGAATACCGCAGCCGCGATGGCATTGCTCAGCGCGTGAGCGACATCGCCATGAAGCGTGAGAGCGGTCACCGTACGCCAAAGTTCGCCTTGAAGTATCCGCTCAGCGTCCGCGCTACCGCGGGCGAACCAAGAGAGCGCCGGCAGCCATTGAACCATGATGAAAAAAAATAGCAGCAGCATGAGCCCTGCCGCCACGCCGGTGAGCATGCTTCCGCACGCCATCGGCTCGACCCGCTCCGCTGGTTTGTGCGGGTTTTCCCGCTCGTAGGCCGAGAGACTGGCGAGGGCTCTGTTCACCTCGGCCTGCGGCACACGCAGCACGACGCCATCTGGACTCTGCCCCAGACTCGGTGACAGGCCCTGAGCGAGCAGCACGAGTTCCCATTCCTCGGCCAAGCGGCGGTCGCTGGTGACGCGCAGGAGAATTTGTCCATCTGAGTTCATTGGCTGAGTTGCCAAGTCAACGATTGATTCACATCAAAAGGTGCACCGCTGGGCTGCGCGTTTGAAGTTCTTGAACTTATCACGCGCCGCTTACGAATCACGCTTGGGCATGTGGCTGTGCTCGCCGCGGCAACGGATTCTGGCGCATTAAAAGACTCCATCGCTTGTTCGCTTGGAGTCACGCTTTGGGCCGGATCGTCAAAGGACCAAGGCCTGACAGCGGCCGTGACGAAGCATCGAATCCAACACGAACTCGCTAGCCCTGATGATGCGCGGGAATGCAGCGATCGAGGCGTTGACGTTCCGGAGCCAAGGCAATGGACCAGCCCATGAAGCTGTAAGAAAACGCTTCTACCTCTGAGATCTCTTGTCGAAAAATCAAACGTGATGCCAAGCGCTCAACATGACGATGAACCCTTTGTCCCAGGTGCCTTCGCTCCTCCAGGGTCACCCCTCGCTCGACACTCTGTCATGCGTTTCCCGCGCCATGAATTATCCGGGCTAGGGCTCACCAAAGCAACTCGTCGCGTTGTCCCAGAGGATTTTTCGCAGGCCCTCGTCTCCCAGGGAGTTCCACGCCAGCACCTTGTTGGTCGACTCGGGAAAGCGCGATTCCGCGTGGGGATAATCGGACGAATACATTAAGATGCCGTCGCCCAGGAAGTCGCTGACCATGCGCGCCATCTTCTCGCCTTCGTGGATCACGACGCTGGCGAAGAAGCGTCCGCCGGTCATGTATTCGCTGGGTTTACGCGCCAGATTTTCCGGCAGGGCGTAAGACATGTATTCGCATTGATCGTCCATGCGCGCCGCCCAGAACGGCAGCCAGCCAAAGCCGGACTCGAGGATGCAGTAACGAATGTTAGGGTAACGCTCCATGATCCCGGCACCGAAAAATGCCGTCACTGCTCTCATCGCGCCCCATGGATGCGAGGCGGTGCGGCCGATGAACGGGTTGTCCCAGAGATCGCGGTAGCCGGGATAGCCGGAGGTGAAACTATGATGCGCCACACATAGCCCGGCGTCGTTGGCCGCGGCCCAGATCGGCTCCAGATCCGGGTGGTCGATGGGAACGCCTTCAGCCAGGTGGGGATGGATGCCTGCGGCCCACGGCGCGCGCGCCCAGGCTTTGATTTCTGCGACCGATGCCTCGATGGCTCGGCTGCTTACCACAATGAGAGACTTGAGCCGGTGCGGATACTTGCTGCAGAAGTCATGGGTAAAGCGGTGGTTGGCCCGGATAAACTTGACCTCAACCTCAACGTCGTCGGTAGCCGGGGGTAGTCCGGGAAGCATCAGCTGGACGTCCACACCCTCCTCGTCCATATCGCGAATGCGCGCTTCGGCGTCATAGTCGGATCCACCAGGGGTGGGAAAGCGGTCGCCCATAAACTTCGGGAAATGCGGCTCGCTGTGCTCCCTCGGACCCGCCTCCCCTAATATACGCAGCTGCTCACGCCAACCTGCTCTTTTTTTGAATTGGTAGCGGTGGCGAAACGGCGGTTCGAGAATCTCGCCGGCCCAGCCGACGCGAAAGGGGACCTTGCAGCTCTCCCACTCAGGCAGCCGTTCGCGCATGGCTGCATCAAAGAACGGTTCCAGGGTTTCGGCCATGGGATTAAGGTGGGTGTCCGAATCAAAAATCTTAAAACCGTGACGCATTCGCGCGCCCTCCTTGGGTGCCTAGCAAAGATTGCCAGTCTATAACACGATCCTCGGCGCTCGTGAACAGTTGGCGTTGACCAGCAAAATTTGTCGAGGATAGAACAGCAGAAGGTACCGGTTCATTGACTGCGACGGGGCACCACGACCCAGCGGGCGTGCGGACTCATCAGACAGCCGGCCAGAAAATCGAAGACGGATGGCGGGGCCAACGACAACCTCCGAGCACAGTATTGAATATTACTAAGGAGTCCATAAGTAAGTAACTAAGTTGCGACCGAGGGGTGAGACCTGGAGAGCGCGGGCAGCGAAACGCGCAGGGTCGCGTCAGGCCCAGGAGCTTGGGATTTTCACCCTTGGAGATGACGGAGGGTGGCCTACAAGGCACGGACCCATCGACCGCGGTCGGAAGGGCTCTGCCCTCGGTCCCAAACACGCCAGATAGTCCCCATTTTTATGAACTCATTAGTAACTCACAGCTCACGCCCTCTCGCTTAACCGGCTTCGCGGCAATCAAGGCGACCAAGAAGCGGCGTCAGTCGGATTGATACTTCGGCTCGGATAGTCAATACATCAAGAGCCTGCCGCGATTACGCAACTAGAAAAAAAGGAAGCTTTGCGAAAGATTTTTATCATCGTTGGGTCAGCCGTCGAGCTCTCGCTGTTGACGTTTTACCCGCATCTCGATCACCATTGATAAAGATTGCATAATAAGAATATTGAAGACCGCCGAGGAATCCGAATGGAAAACGACCCCATCGTCCGCTTTAAGGCATTGCTAACCCAAGCCGAGCAGCTTGGCATCCAACTCCATAACGCCGCCGCGTTGGCCACGGCCGGTGCTGATCGGCAACCCACGGCCCGGATGGTGTTGTTGAAGGATGTCGACGAGCGTGGCTTTGTCTTCTACACCAACCTGGAGAGCCGCAAAGCGCGCCAGCTAAGCGCCAATCCGCTGGCCTCGGCCTGCTTCTGGTGGGCGCCGTTACAGAGTCAAGTCCGCATCGAGGGCCGGGTCGAGCTGGTCAGCGATCAGGAAGCCGACGAATATTTCGCCTGCCGTCCGCGCGGCAGTCAGATCGGCGCCTGGGCATCGCACCAGAGCAGCGTGCTCCCGTCGCGCGAAGAGCTCATCGCCACAGTTGCGGCTCTGACAGCCGATTACGAGGGCCGGACCGTGCCCCGCCCGCCCTTTTGGTCCGGCTACCGGCTCGTGCCCGAGTGCATCGAGTTCTGGAAGGAACGGCCTGAACGTTTACATCAGCGCGAACTGTACACGCGCCTGGCGAGCGGCTGGAAGATCACACTCCTCGCGCCATAAGAAAATCTGGCAGTGAATGCCCGCGAGCAGCAACCGAAGAAAAAAACCGATGTTGCTGCAAAAAGACTGCATCTGTACTAACCCCTGTGGTTGCCCGGCCGATGGGGGTGTTAGCAGCGAGTCCCTAGGGCAGAGAAAAATTTGCGCGCGCCACGTAAAGTTAGGGCGATTGCAGTAAAGAATCCGACGCCGACCAGAACATAATCCACGAGTGCGGTTTAGATAAATTTTTCCAAGAATAAGAACGGACTGTTAGCCATTTCCTAAACTCTAGAGTGATAGTCCCTCCGGTGCGTCGGTTAAATTCAGGATTTCTTATGCGAAACGCGCGCTTGGACGAATCCGTTGCAGTTGGCGCGTTCCTTGCTCGATTTAGCTGCTGCGTAGCGATTCGCTGGTCGCGACGAGCAAAGGAGGACCAACTTGAATCCTGTAAATGCCCTTACCACATCTCTTGCAACATCGTCACCCAGCAAGGAGGCCTCGCCAGGCAAAAAGTCCTATAAATCGGTGCCGGAAAACTACCGAGTATTATCAGAAACTAAATATCACAAAGTGATTGCCGATCTTGAAGCGATCCTGTTAGATATCAGTACTGACGGAGTCGGCATCAATACCCCGGACGGTACAATCAGCCTGACGACACTCCAGAGTTGGGCTGAGTCCCTGAGAAATGCCCTCGAGACATTGTCGAAATCACAGTAAACAAAACCAACCAATGGATCCCCATCGTGGACGGGAATCTAACCGCGCACGACCAAGACCGGATCGTCGCCGTGACGTACGACTTTTTCGGTCACGCTGCCGAGTAGCCAGCGGCGCACGCCAGAGCGGCCATGGGTGGACATGGCGATCAGCGCGCGCGGCGCGCTTTGTGCGTAGCTGACGATCTCATCGGCGGCCGCGCCTTCGATGGTCACCGTCGATACCGCCCGCACGCCTTCACCCACGAGCAGAGCTTCTTTTGCTTTGAGATAGTCGGCCGCTTCCCGACGCGTCTGCTCGCGGAACTGATCATAGTCGGGTAGATCATCTTGGCTCCCATAGTACGCCGACGCAGGGAACTCGAAAGCTCGAATCAGCGTCACTTCGACGTCAAGCGCTTGGGCCCAATTGGACACCGTCGGCAGTATCTGTTCCGCGAGCAACGAACCGTCCAGCGGCACGACGATGGAATTGAAGATGCGTTGAGGCGCCGCCTTCGCCACCGCCGCCCGCACCAGGAACAAGGGATGGGTTGTGCCACGCAACACCTTCTCCGCCACACTCCCCAACAGCCAGCGCTTCGCGCCGGAGTGCCCGTGCGTCGCCATGGCGATCAGCGTATCGCTTTCCTGACTGGCCGTTGTGAGAATGGTCTCGGCTGCATGGCCGCGCACAATCCGGCACGCGGTTGGGACATGAGAAAATCTCTTGGCGACCTGCTCGAGGTAGCTTGTGCTCTTTTTTTCCTCGGTCGCGATGATGCCGTCCAAGCGCTGAATTCTATCCCCGGCTAAATGGGCAGCCATGGCGCCAATGTCGACGACCGACACCAGCTCGACCGAGGTCTTGAATCCGGCAGCTAAGGCTTCGACGTAGGGCAACACCGCTTCCGCCGTGGCAGAACCATCCAACGGTACCAAAATTTTAGTGTACATCCTCGCCCCTTTAAATCTAAAAAAGATGACAGGCTAGCCTTCTGCCAATTGCGTGGTCGACCGCGCCGACGCAACGCCATGCCCCTTCTTACCAGTGCGATAAGGGTCTGGGCTGACGCGCCATTGAGATGCGATCTCGCCAAACCCACGACTCAGGTCCGACCATGCGCCAACGTGCGCCCCTGGGAAACCGATCCCGATTGGGCAGGGTGTAAATAATCAGGGATACGGGTCAGCTCAAGCAATGGCCGCCGCAGTCGATGATGGGAACGGATCTCCACCGTCAATGCCGAAAGCTCTCACTATGGCGTCGAGCTCCGAGCCGTCCAGAACTTCCCTTTCGAGCAACTTTTCGGCAACTTTATGGAGCAGACGGAGATGAGTCGTTAACAGGTCCTTGGCCTGATGGTAGCTCTGCAGGATAATGCGCCTGATCTCAGCGTCAATCTCAACGGCCGTACTCTTGGAATAGTCGGTTTTCTGGGTAAAATCTCTTCCCAGAAAAATCTCTTCTTCTTTCTTGCCGAAAGTCATCGGCCCGAGCTTTTCGCTCATTCCCCACTCGCAGACCATCCGGTGCGCCAGATCCGTGGCTTTCTCGATGTCGTTCCCCGCGCCCGTTGTTATATGCTCGAGGGCCAGCTCTTCGGCCACCCGGCCGCCAAACAGGATGACCAAAGTATTGAGTAGATACTCCCTGGGATAGTTATGGATTTCGTCCACGGGCAGTTGCTGGGTTAGACCCAAAGCCATGCCGCGGGGAATGATGGTCACTTTGTGGATCGGATCGGCGCCCGGCAGTAGCTTCGCCACCAAGGCATGCCCGGCTTCATGATAGGCCGTATTGCGTTTTTCTTCGTGGCTGAGAATCATGCTGCGCCGCTCGGCGCCCATCATGACCCTGTCTTTGGCCAACTCGAGGTCGACCATGTCGACTTTTTCCTTGTCATTCCGAGCTGCCAACAAAGCCGCTTCATTGACGATGTTCTCCAGGTCCGCTCCGGTGAGCCCGGGGGTGGATCGCGCCAGCACGCTGACGTCCACGTCCGCTGACAACGGCACCTTACGGGTGTGCACCTGCAAGATGCTTTCTCGCCCTCTGATGTCTGGTCGGGGTACGACAACATGCCGATCGAACCGCCCTGGACGGAGCAACGCGGGATCCAATACATCAGGCCGGTTGGTTGCAGCGATAAGAATAACCCCCTCGTTGGCCTCGAATCCATCCATTTCCACCAGCAGCTGGTTCAACGTCTGTTCCCGTTCGTCATTACCGCCACCGAAGCCGGCTCCGCGGTGACGCCCGACGGCGTCGATTTCGTCGATAAAGATGATACAAGGCGCCTTCTTTTTGCCCTCGACGAACAGATCTCGAACACGGGATGCACCGACCCCGACGAACATTTCTACGAAATCGGAACCACTGATGCTGAAGAACGGGACTCCGGCTTCACCCGCGATAGCACGAGCCAACAGGGTCTTGCCAGTTCCCGGAGCCCCCACGAGTAAACACCCTTTGGGAATTCTACCGCCAAGTTTGGTGAATTTGTTGGGATCTTTTAGGAATGCGATGATCTCTTGCAGATCGTCTTTGGCTTCATCCACGCCGGCCACATCACTAAAGGTGATGCGGTGTTGATTCTCCGTCAGCAGTTTCGCCCGGCTCTTGCCAAAGGACATCGCCTTGCCGCCGCCCACCTGCATCCGGCGCATGAAAAATATCCACACCCCAATCAGAAGCAGCATGGGAAACCAGTTGAGCAGCAGCATCATATACCACGGCGCCTCGTCCTCGGTTTTGGCCGAGATTTTCACGTTCTTCTCCCGCAATGACCTCAACAGTTGCGGATCATCCGGCGCAAAAGTTTTGAACGGCTCACCGTTCTTATATTTGCCCTGAATATGATATCCTTGGATCACAACCTCTCGAACGTCGCCGCGCTCAATGGCCGTCAGAAAATCGCTGAAAATAATTTCCGGTTCGCGCCGGGATTGATTGTTAAGAACGCTGAACATCCCAATCAAAACGAGCGCCGACACCAACCCAAGTGCAATATGTTTTAACGAAAAACTCACGCAATTCCTCCGTCCCGAAAAAACCTCTCACATCGCCGCTGTTGATACTAGCTCTTTCGGATACCGAAGGATACCCGTCGAGGGTTTGCACCGATCCGGTCAAACTTCGACCCAAATGCCTTCACTCTCAGCCATTTCTCTGCCGCCTCACTGACAGAGAGTCCCACGGCCCGCGGTTTCGTTTGAATGGCATCAAAGTCACGCAGCGATTGATCGTTTTAAACGGGCGTCAGTTTCGACCTCCAACGATTCTTGGGTCTCCAGAAATTTCCATTGGTCATCACCGAAGTCAATGTGTCGAGAATCAAGCAGAGAATTGAAAGACTGTTATGATTGTAAGGTCACCCCACGCAACCTTTCTAAACTAATTCTAAGCAGATTGACATCATAGGTTGTCACCGCATATTGTCTAGGCTCAAAGTATTAACCCCTAACACATTTCTGTCAAAGGAGGCTCTTTGTGAGTGACCTCAATATGGTGCTGGTCGGCGATACCTTCGTGGGTCGACCCGACCCCGATTCCGCTTTCGCCACAGCCCGGCATCTGCTCAAAGACGCAGACATCGCCTTCTGCAACCTGGAAACCGTTGTGGCGGATGCCAAGTATCTCGCGCCCCATGACCACGACCACCACCCTCGAACCGATGAGTGGATGTTCGACTCCTACGTCCGGGCAGGCTTCAATGTTATGAACCTGGCCAATAATCCCAGTACATGGCACGGCCTAGATCCTTTTTTGCGTTGCCTAGACGTTCTCGATAAGGCCGGCATTGTGCGCGGCGGCGGCGGCCGCAATTTCGCCGAAGCCCGCAAGCCCGTCATCATCGAGCGCAACGGCACAAAGGTCGCTTTCGTCTGCCGTGCCTCGGTGTGCGACCCAATAACGGCGGCTGCCACAGAAGACAGAGGCGGTATCGCTTACTATCCGGTCCAGACTTTCTACGAGCCCCGGCTTCGGGTGCACCACGTGCCGGGCTCTCCACCGATCGTCCACACCGTGCCTGATCGAGGCGCGGACCGTGCGGCTCTGGAGGAGGATATCCAGAAGGCGCGAAACGAAGCGGACGTAGTCGTTGTCTCCTGGCACTGGGGCGTGTCACCCACCACGGGGGGAACCGGCGATCTCATGGAATACCAGACAGAGATGGGGCATTTCGCCATCGACGCTGGCGCAGACATGGTGGCTGGCCATCATTCTCACGTTCTCCAGCCCATCGAGGTGTACAAGGGCAAGCCGATACTCTATTCCCTGGGCAATTTTGTTCACGATCTCCACTACCAGAAGCGGCCCCATGTGAACTTCCCGGCCATGCTGGTGCGCTGCCGTATCCACGATGGCAAACTCCAAGGACTCTCCTTCGTACCTGGACTGTACAAGGGAAACGGGCCGCCTGAATTCTTTCAACCGTCCCAGGCTCCGGATCTCGTCAAGGACATACAGAAGCTCTCCGCACGCTTTGGCACGCGGTTCGAGGTGAACAGCGACGACGTGGCGGTCACTCTGGGGGCAGCGGGCTAAAAAATCGCGGCGTCTGTTTAGCGATCTTCGAAGAAGTTTTCGAGCCCACTCCGGTCTGTTTGGGGGGGGGCCTGAAGCAGGATTCTTAGTGAGCGGCAGTCGCGTTATGCTATTTTGTCAGCGCCGGTAGTCAGTCCACAGCGGCCGAGCGCGCCGTATGTCATCGGGGAATTGTATCCCCACAAAGACCTTCCTTCGCAAACTTTTCTTCGCCCGCGCGGGGTTCGAAGACCCCGACGAGGACTTTTTCCAGTCACTCAACAGCGTCCCGCAGACGAAGCTGCTGATCATTCCCGCCGAAGAGTCGGTGGAAACCTCCTAAGATCAGAAAATTTTTGATGAGCTGTTCGGGAAGCGAGTAAAATCGAACCCATCTAGGGGACGAGGACTATTCGGTCACGATCATAGACCAGGCTCTTGCCCTATGCTACTTGAAGACAATGCGGCCCGATGGGTCGCCCTTGATACCGTGGCGGCATGGCGTCGGAAGCAAGACAAGGGCGGCGAAACGGACTTCAGCCCATGGCACGGCAGCCAATTCAGCGAGCATCAAGGAGGAGACGCGATGGCCTATCAACCTATTGAAAACTACGGCATCATCGGCGACCTGCACACGGTGGCGTTGGTCGGCTTGGACGGATCGATTGATTGGCTCTGCCTGCCCCATTTCGATTCCCCCAGCGTGTTTGCCGCCATTTTGGACGATCGCAAGGGCGGGCGCTTCCGCATCAGCCCCACCGCCGGCGATATTAAGGGCAAACAGTTTTATTGGCCCGAAACCAATGTCTTAATCACGCGCTTTCTCTCTCCCGCCGGTGTC
>Ga0326597_10004746_pt1 | contig 19023 bp, 16 predicted proteins | sample RVTome_12_FD_203789 | JGI IMG/M metagenome (GOLD analysis project Ga0326597, IMG submission 203789) | Soil microbial communities from uranium-contaminated site in the Upper Colorado River Basin, Wyoming, United States - RVT100D185 | ecosystem: Environmental > Terrestrial > Soil > Contaminated >... | reverse complement strand
AGCCTGGCGCTGGTGCTGGCGGCGGTGACCGCGGGCGGCGGCGCCACGCTGATTGAGAAGCGCGCGCGCCAGGGGGTGCAGCTGCTGCTGGATCTGGAAGGCCAGTCCTGGGCGCATGTGACGGCCGACGGGCTACAAGTGATCGTCGCCGGCACTGCGCCCGATGAGGCGCTGCGCTTTCGCACCCTGACCGCGGTGGGCGAGGCGATCGACCCGGGCCGCATCGTCGATCTGACCGAAGTGGCGCGACCGGTGGCGGTAGAACCGCCGCGGTTTTCGCTGGAGATGCTGCGCAACGGCGATGGCATTTCGCTGATCGGTCTGGTGCCGGCAGACACCGACCGGGCCGCGCTGGTGGCCAGCCTGCGGCGCAGCGCCGCCGGGGCGGCGGTGACCGACATGCTCGAATCCGCCGACTACCCTGCCCCGCCGGGCTGGAACAGCGCGCTGCGCTTTGGCGTCTCGGCGCTGGCGACGCTGCCGCGATCAAAGATCTCGGTTTCAGGCGGGCAGGTCGCGATCACCGCCATCACCGACAGCGGCCCCGACAAGGCGCGCCTTGAAACCGATCTGGTGCGCCGCACCCCCGAGGGATTGACGCTGCAGCTGGATATTTCCGCGCCGCGTCCGGTGATAACCCCGTTCACGCTGCGCTTCTTGATCGACGCCGAAGGCGCGCGGTTCGATGCCTGTTCGGCCGATACCGAGGCGGCGCGCGACCAGATACTGACCGCCGCACGCGCCGCGGGGGCCGGCGGCGCCCTGGGCTGCACGCTCGGCATGGGCACGCCTTCGCCGCAATGGGGGTCTGCGGTCAGCATGGGGCTGGCGGCACTGCACACGCTTGGTGCCGGGGTCATCACCTATTCCGATACCGATGTGGCGCTGATCGTGCCGGAAACCGTTGACGCCGCGGTGTTCGACCGCGCCGTGGGCGAGTTGGAATCGAACTTGCCCGATTCGTTCTCGCTGCATGCCGAGCACACCGCACCGCAAGCCACTGCAACAGCCACGCCGGTGCTGCCTGAATTCTTTGTCAACCGCGACGACGATGGCGATGTGCAGGTGCGCGGCCGCGTCGGCGATGAACTGTTGCGCAGCACCGTGCAGAATGTTGCGGCGGCGCGATTCGGGCATGATGCGGTCTATGTCGCGGTGCGGGTCGACACCGGGCTGCCCGCCGGTTGGGCAGTGCGCGTGCTTTCGGCGATCGAGGCGCTGGCGGAACTGGACAACGGCAGCGTGCAGGTGCTGCCCGACCTGATCCGCGTTGCAGGCGAAACCGACGACCCGCAAAGCTCTGACACGATTTCGCGGCTGCTGGCGGCGCGGCTTGGCGAGGGGGCGCGGGTGGCGCTGTCGATCCGCTACGTTCCGCCGCCCGAACCTGAACCGGAAGGCCTGCCCCCCGAAGACTGCGTGGCGCAGCTGAACGCGGTTCTGGCGGCAAGCAAAATCACCTTCGAGCCCGGCTCGGCGGTGATCGCCGCCGAGGGTTGGCCGGCGCTAGATGCGCTGGCGACCATCCTGCACGAATGCGAAAAGGTGCCGCTGCAGATCGCCGGCCATACCGACAGCCAGGGCCGCGAACAGCTGAACCAGCGGCTTTCGCAGGAACGCGCGCGCGCGGTGCTGGTAGCGATGCAGCAACGCCGGGTGCTGACCGCGAATCTCGATTCTCAGGGTTTCGGCGAAAGCTTTCCGATCGCCGACAACGGCACCGAGGAAGGCCGCGAAAGCAACCGGCGTATCGAGTTTGTGCTGCTGACCGACGCGGAGGCCGCTGCGGCAGATGAGGCAGCAGCGGTCCCTGCCAGCGAACTGGCCGACGACGCGGCCCACAGCGATGTGCCGCCGGCCGAGGCGGACGCCAAGGCCGGGCAGTCGGGCGCCGATGATCTGGCCGCGGACGCAGCGGCGGAATCCAACGCGACTGATGCGGCAGACACAACCGATGCCACTGACACCACAGTGGACGCCGCTGCCGCGGTGCCAGAGTCCAAACCCTCGGAACCGCAGGCATCCGGCGCCCTTGCCACCGAGCCAGCCGGGCGCGACACCGCGGCTGACGTGCCGGTGCAAACCCCCGACGTTTCCACCCAGCGGCCGGTGCCGCGCCCGGCGCGACAGGCGCCATAGGCTCAGGCTGCAGGATCGAGACATGAACCGAGAAGAATTCATCACCATCACCGCGATCATCCTGTTTGCCGCCTTCTGTCTGGGCTGGTTCGCCTGCTGGCTGATCAACCGCCTGACCCGCATGACCCGCGCCGATATCGGCGAGTTGGAGCAGATGGCGCAGGCGCTGCATGAGGCCGAGGAAATGCGCGATCAGGCGATCACCTACATGGAGCAGCGCGAGGCCGAACTGGTCGGCCAGAACCAGCAGTCCGAGGCGGAACTGCGCGCCGCAATGGACGGGCTGCGCGACGCCCGGCAAGAGGCCGAGGAACTGCGCGGCTATATCGAGCGCGCCAATCTGCCGGGCTGAACCCGGCACGGCGGTCGCCACAGTTTTCGCCACGCTCAGCGCCCCGGTTGCCGGTTCTGCACTGGCGCTTGCCGCCGGGCCGGGCAGGGCCTACATCGGTGCGATGGATATTGCCCGACTGAACCCCCTTCGCCGCCGCCGGCCCCGCGTTCCGGTCATTCGCCTGCAAGGCGCCATCGGCGCCGTGCGCCCCACCGGCGGCGGCCTTTCCGATGCCGCGCTGGCGCCGCTGCTGGAACATGCCTTCCGGCGCGGCCGCCCTGCGGCGGTGGCACTGGTGATCAACTCGCCCGGAGGCTCGCCGGTGCAAAGCTCGTTGATCGCGGCGCGGATCCGGCGGCTGGCCGATGAAACCGCGGTGCCGGTGCTGGCCTTCGTCGAAGATATCGCCGCCTCGGGCGGCTACTGGCTGGCCAGCGCCGCCGACGAGATCTGGGCCGATGCCACCTCGCTGATCGGCTCGATCGGGGTGATCTCGTCGGGGTTCGGGTTCGCCGGGCTGCTGGAACGCCACGGCGTCGAACGCCGGGTGCATACTGCTGGCGCGTCGAAAAGTTTCATGGACCCGTTTCGCCCGGAAAAGCCCGAAGACGTGGCCCGGCTGCACGCGCTGTTGCGACCGCTGCATGCCGCATTCAAGACCCAGGTGACAGCGCGGCGCGGCGGCAAGCTGACGGCGACCCAGGATCTGTTCACCGGCGATGTCTGGGCCGGCGAAGAGGCGGTGGTGCTGGGGCTGATCGACGGCATCGGCCACATGGTGCCGGTGCTCAAGGCGCGCTTTGGCGACAAGCTGCGCATGGTCCCCTACCAAATCCGCCGCCCGCTGCTGCGCCGCTTCGGCGTCGGCGCGATGGCCGCGGCGGCGATGGATGCCGGGTTCGACGCCGCCGAGGAACGCGCGCTCTGGTCGCGCTACGGGTTTTAGCATGGTCAAGATCGTCAGCCTGTTTCTGGTGGCCATGGTTGCGCTGGCGCTGTTCGGGCGGCTGCGGCTACCGAAATCGCACCGCCAGATCCGCTGCCCCGACTGCGGGCGCTACCGTATCGGCAGCAAGGACTGCCCCTGCGGCAACAACAAACCGGGCGCGTGAATGTTGCAGGACGCTGGCCTGATTCTGGCCGGGCTGCTGGCGCTGGTGGCGGCGGGCGATGCGCTGGTGCGCGGTGCAGAGGCGCTGTCGCTGCGGCTGGGGATTCCGGCGTTGATCGTGGGGCTGACGGTGGTGGCCTTTGGCACCTCGGCGCCCGAGATGGTGGTGGCCGTGGTCGCTGTGCTCAGCGGCGCACCGGCACTGGCGCTTGGCAATGTGGTCGGCTCCAACATCGCCAACATCCTGCTGGTGCTGGGTCTGCCGGCGTTGCTGGTGGCTGTGCGCACCGATGTGGCCGACTGCCGCAAGGATTACAGCTTCATGCTGGGCACGGCGGTGCTGCTGATCGTGCTGGCCTTCGCCGGGCCGATCGGATGGCCGCAGGCGGCGCTGCTGCTGGCGGTTCTGGCCGCGATGATGGCCAGTCAGGTGCGCGCGGCAATGACGTTTCGTGCGATGCGCGCGCGCGTGCCGCCGGCCGGCGAAGAGGACATCGACATCGAAGCCACGCCCGCGCCAATGTCCTGGCCGCGGATTGCGCTGTTTCTTGCAGCCGGGCTTGCGGGCCTGCCGGTGGGCGCGCAGTTGCTGGTGTCAGGCGCGGTTGACATCGCCCGCGTGCTTGGCGTTTCCGAAGCGGTGATCGGCCTGACGCTGGTGGCGGTGGGCACCTCGCTGCCCGAACTTGCCACCTCGGTCGCCGCGGCGCTGCGCGGCCGCGCCGATGTGGCGCTTGGCAACGTGATCGGATCCAACATCTTCAACATCCTCGCGATTCTGGGCGTGGCGGGGCTGGTGGGCAGCCTGCCGATGCCGGCGCAGATGCTGCGCTTCGATCTGTGGGTGATGCTGGCGGTGGCGCTGGTGCTTGGCCCGTTCGTGTTTCGGCGCCGGCAGATCGGGCATATTGCGGGGGCGGCGTTTGTGGCGCTTTATGCGGGCTATGTGGTGGTGCTTGGCTTGGGGGCGGGGCAATGACGGCAGGCGCGGCACTGATCACCGGCGGCGCAAGGCGGCTCGGGCGGGCGATGGCGGAATATCTGGCCGCCCGCGGCCATGCCGTGGCCATTCACTACGACCGTTCGGCGCAAGAGGCCGAGGCGCTGGCCGCATCCCTGCGCGCGCAGGGCATCACCGCTGCGACGCTGCAAGCCAACCTGCTGGACGAGGCTGCCACCGCGGCGCTGGTGGCGCGCGCGGCGCAGGCGCTTGGCTCGCCACTGACGCTGCTGGTCAACAACGCCTCGATCTTCGAACACGACACCCTCCACAGCGCCACCCGCGAAAGCTGGGATCGCCACATCGGCTCCAACCTGCGCGCGCCCTTCGTGCTGATGCAGGCGTTCGCCGCGCAGGCGCCCGCCGCCGACCGCAGCGCGCCGGAACCGCGCGCCCGCGCCATGGTGGTGAACATGCTTGACCAGCGGGTGCTGAAACCGACGCCGGAATTCATGACCTATACCCTGGCCAAGATGGGGCTTTGGGCGCTGACACGCACCGCCGCGCAGGCACTGGCGCCCGATATTCGGGTCAATGCCATCGGTCCCGGCCCGACGCTGCGCGGTGAGCGCCAGTCCGAGGCGCATTTTGCCCGCCAACGCGCCGCCACCGTGCTGCAGCGCGGCGCCAACCCGGACGAGGTCTGCGCCGCGCTTGGCTATTTTCTGGATGCACCAAGCGTTACCGGGCAGCTATTGTGCGTGGACGGCGGCCAGCACCTTGGCTGGAAGACCCCGGATATGCTTGGGCCCGAATAACCCGCCTGTCCGCGCCGCCGCACAGATTGACACAGTGTCGCAGCATGTCAGGCTTGACTTGTCCACCCGGGTTAATGCGGTCACGAAACGGTTACGATTCTGTCAATGGTTTCAGTGTCTTGTTCACTGCAAAGATTTTTACATTGCAATTTCAAATGGTTGAAGAATTGCCTAAAAAACAGGCACACCCTTGAAGCGAGCAGAATACAAGGAAAAATCTGCGCTCGGGATTTTTTTCCAACAGAGTTGTCCACAGATTCAGTGGACAGCTTTTCTCTTGCGCGATGTCGCGTAAGGTTGCAGCGCCAGTCCAGGAATCACGCCGCGCATGAATGACACCCCGCCCCGCCCCACGCCAGCGCCAACCGGAACCGCGCTGATCCAGCGTTATCTGCGCGTGCTTGACGGCTCGCCCGGCGTTTACCGCATGCTGAACGCGCAGGCCGAGGTGCTTTACGTCGGCAAGGCGCGCAATCTGCGGGCGCGGGTTTCCAACTATGCCCGCGCCACCGGGCATTCGGCGCGCATCGCGCGGATGATTTCCGAAACCGCCTCGATGATGTTCCTGACCACGCGCACCGAAACCGAGGCGCTGCTGCTGGAACAGAACCTGATCAAGCAGCTCAAGCCGCGCTACAACGTGCTGCTGCGCGACGACAAGTCGTTTCCCAACATCTTCATTTCCACCGCGCATGATTTCCCGCAGATCCGCAAGCAACGCGGCGCCAAGACCGACAGGGGCGATTATTACGGCCCCTTCGCCAGCGCCGGCGCGGTGAACCGGTCTTTGAACCAGTTGCAGCGGGTGTTCCTGTTGCGCACCTGCACCGATGCGGTTTTTGAGGGCCGCAGCCGGCCCTGCCTGCTTTACCAGATCAAGCGCTGCGCCGGCCCCTGTGCAGGCAAGATCTCTGCGGCCGACTATGCCGGGCTGGTGGCCGATGCGCAGCGTTTCTTGCAGGGCAAATCGACCCGCGTGCAGGCCGATCTGGCGCGCGACATGGCGCTTGCCGCCGAAGCGATGGAATATGAACGCGCGGCCGCCTTGCGCGACCGGATCAGGGCACTGACAGCGCTGCAATCGGCGCAGGGCATAAACCCGCGCGGCGTGACCGAGGCCGACGTGGTGGCGCTGCACATGGACGGCGGCCACGCCTGCGTTCAGGTGTTTTTCATCCGCGCCAACCAAAGCTGGGGCAACCGCGATTTCTACCCCCGCACCGGTGCCGGCGCCGAGGCGCCCGAGGTGCTGGAGGCGTTTCTGGCGCAGTTCTACGACGACAAGACGCCGCCGCGGCTGGTGTTGCTGTCGCATGCCATCGAGGACGCCGATCTGATGGTGCAGCTGCTGTCTGACCGGGCCGGTCGCCGCGTCGAACTGGCGGTGCCGCAACGCGGCGAAAAGGCCGAACTGGTGGAAAACGCCGCCCGCAACGCCCGCGAAAGCCTGGCCCGCAAGCTGAGCGAAAGCGCAGCGCAGAACCGGCTGCTGGAAGGGCTGGCCGAAGCCTTCGCGCTGGAAGCCCCACCGCAGCGCATCGAGGTTTATGACAACAGCCATATTCAGGGCAGCCACGCGGTGGGCGGCATGATCGTTGCCGGGCCGGAGGGCTTCATGAAAGGCCAGTATCGCAAGTTCAACATCAAAAGCACCGAGATCGCCCCCGGCGACGATTTCGCGATGATGCGCGAGGTGCTTGGCCGCCGTTTCGCGCGGCTGCTGAAGGAAGACCCCGAGCGTGCACAAGAGGGGCTTTGGCCCGACCTGATCCTGATCGACGGCGGCGCCGGGCAGGTCTCGGCGGTGGCCGCGATCATGGCCGAAATGGGCGTGGACGACATCGCCATGCTGGGCGTCGCCAAGGGCGTTGACCGCGATCTGGGGCGCGAAGAGTTTCACCGCCCCGGGGCGCGGCCTTTCGCGTTGCGCAGCGGCGACCCGGTGCTTTACTTCGTGCAGCGGCTGCGCGACGAGGCGCACCGCTGGGCAATCGGCGCGCACCGCGCCAAGCGGTCCAAGGCGGTTTCGACCACACCGCTTGACGAAATTCCCGGCGTGGGGGCGGCGCGCAAACGCGCGCTGCTGGCACATTTCGGTTCGGCCAAGGCGGTGTCGCGCGCCGCACTGCCGGACCTGCTGGCGGTGCCGGGCATTTCCGAGGCGATGGCCGAAACGATCCACAACTATTTCAGCGCAAGGGGCTGACCCCGGATCACGGCCGCACGGATTGCAGCCAGGCCGGATCACGAAATCCGTTGCGACAAATTGCCGCAGTTTGTAGCCTTGCGTCTCCGGCCTGCCGCCGGGTCGGAAATTGGCTATAACCTTGAAGGAGGCTGTTGTGCGAGGCGTTTCACTTTGGTTCGTGGCAACTGGATCGGTATTCGTGACATTGGGTATGGTCGGCGGTATCGCCATGGCGATCAGCGGCGATCACACGCTGGCACCGGCGCACGCACACCTTAATCTGGTCGGATGGGTGACAATGGCGCTGTTCGGCATCTACTACCACCTCGTCCCCGTGGCCGGGGCAACTGCGCTTGCCAAGGCCCATTTCGCGATCGCCGCCGCGGGCGTGCTGGCGATGGTGCCGGGGATCATATTGGCAGTGCTGGGTCGCGGCGAGGCGCTGGTGGCCATCGGCTCTATCCTCACGCTACTTTCGATGTTGATCTTTGTGTTCACGGTATTGCGCTACCGCGGCTAGCGGGCGCGGCCTGACCAGTCCGCGACAGCATCGCACCCCCTGCACCTGCGCCGCACCTTCTGCTAGTGTCGGCCATCATGCCCGCGCTTTGCCGCGACTGTCTTGCCAGCTTTGAACCCGCCCCGCGTTGCCCGGTCTGCGGCGGGCCGCGGGTGCTTGCGCATGCCGAACTGTTCGGGCTGAGCGTGGCGCATGTCGATTGCGACGCCTTCTATGCCAGTGTCGAAAAGCGCGACGACCCCTCGCTTGCCGGCCGCCCGGTGATCGTCGGTGGCGGCACGCGCGGCGTGGTTTCGACCTGCTGCTATATCGCGCGCATCAGCGGCGTGCGTTCGGCGATGCCGATGTTTCAGGCGCTGAAGCTGTGCCCCGACGCGGTGGTGATCCGCCCGCGCGGGTCGCATTACGCCGCCGTCTCGCGCCAGATCAGAACGCTGTTCGAGGCGCTGACGCCGCAGATCGAACCCTTGTCGCTGGACGAGGCGTTTCTGGATCTGTCGGGCACCGAGCGGTTGCACGGCGCGCCGCCGGCGCTGCTGCTGGCGCGTCTTGCCAAGGCGATCGAGGACGAGGTGGGCGTAAGCGTTTCGGTCGGGCTGTCGCACAACAAGTTTCTGGCCAAGATCGCCTCGGATCTGGACAAGCCGCGCGGCTTCGCGGTGATCGGGCGCGCCGATACCGAGGCGTTCTTGCGCGACCAGCCAGTGCGCATTCTGTGGGGTGTCGGCGCGGCCACACAGGCGGCGTTGGCGAAAGCCGGCATCCGCACGCTGGCTGACATCCGCAGGCACGACCGCGCCGCCTTCGCGCGCCGCTTCGGTGCGGCCAGCGACCGGCTGTGGCGGCTAGCGCATGGCCAGGACGCGCGCCGGGTGCAGCCCGATGCGGCGCTGAAATCGGTGTCCCATGAGACCACCTTTGATGCCGACACCGCAGACCGCAGGTTGCTGGATGCGCATCTGTGGCGGCTGGCGGAAAAGGTTTCAGACCGCATGAAGGCGCAGCGGCTGGCGGGGCGGGTGGTGACGCTGAAACTGCGGCGCGCCGATTTCAGCCTGCTGACCCGGCGCACCAGCCTGCACGACCCCGCGCAACTGGCCGATACGCTGTACCACGCCGCAGCCGGGCTGTTTGCCGCGGTGCGCGAGCCGGGGCCGTTCCGGCTGATCGGGGTGGGGTTTTCCGACCTGTCGGCGGCCCCCGAGGTCGATCCGATCGGCGATCTGCTCGACCCGGCTGCCGCCGCCCGCGCCAAGGCGGAACGCGCCAGCGACGCAATTCGCGCGCGGTTTGGCGCGAAAGCGATCATCAAGGGGCGGGCGCTGCTGTGAACGCCGTGCCGCCGGGGGGCTATTCGGCCGCCAGCCGCTGCGCGTCGCCGGCGCCAAGCGCCGCCAGCCGGGCGATCACCCGCGCCATCAGCCCGGCAAAGGCGTCGAAATCGGCGCTTGGGCGCACTGCGGCCTCGTCCATGTAAAGCGCGCGGTCAAGTTCGATCTGCACGGCGTGACGCCCGCGCGCCGGGCGCCCGTAGGTTTGCGCGATATAGGCCCCCGCGAAGGGCGCGTTGCGCGCCACGCGCAGCCCTTCGGCCGCGAATGCCGCCTCGACCGCGGCGGTCACCTCGCGCCCTGCAGAACTGCCGTGCCGGTCGCCCAGCACCACCTGCGGTTTGCGTGCGCCGAAATGTTCCAGCGCCTCATGCGGCATCGAATGGATGTCGAACAGAAAGGCCACCCCGCAGCGGCGGTGCGCATCATCCATCAGCGCCTGCAGCCGGTCGTGGTAGGGCCGCCAGTGCTGCTCGATTCGCGCCTGCGCCTCGACCCGCGTGAGGCGGCCCGCATAGATCGCGCGGCCGCCGGAAACCACCCGCGGAATCACCCCCAGCCCCGCCGCCACCCGGGCGTTGCGCGCCACCGGGCGCAGCCCTTCGATCAACGCCGGGTCAAGCTCGTCGGGGCTGCGGTTCAGATCCAGCCAGGCGCGCGGCAGCCGTGCGGCTATCAGCGCCGCCCCCTGCGCCGGCGCCGGCGCCAGCAGGTGTTCGACAAACGCATCTTCCGACGAGCGCAGTGCACGCGCATCCAGCACCGAGCGGTGCAACATTTCAGCGGGGTAATCGGCACCACTGTGCGGCGAGGAAAACACCGCCGCGGCGGCGCCATCTTGGGGCAGCGATAGCCGGTAGGACGGTGCGGTGACAGTATCGTGGGGCATTGCGGCTCCTGTCTGGCGCGGCCAGTATAAGCCGCAGTCGCGGCGCGCCAAAACCCCTTGAAAGGCGCGGCGTTACCTTTTATAGACCCTGCACCGACGCGGTTCCGCCCGCGTCCTATTCTTTTGGGGCAGCGGAATTGCACGGGCGTGGGCGGTTAGCTCAGCGGTAGAGCACTACGTTGACATCGTAGTGGCCACTGGTTCGATCCCAGTACCGCCCACCATGTTCACCGCCCGCAAGGGCAATTGATGGTTTCAAGGCGCGACGGCGCCGCGAACAGGAGAAGGCCGATGAAGGTCCGTAACTCGCTCCGCTCGCTCAAGCAGCGTCATCGCGATTGCCAGATCGTGCGCCGCAAAGGCCGCATCTATGTGATCAACAAGACGCAAAAGCGTTTCAAGGCCCGTCAGGGCTGACGCCGCTTTCGCGCGCAGATCAGGGCCGCCACGGGGTTCCGCGGCGGTCTTTTTCTGTTTGGGGCGGCGCATTCGAAATAATGCGGCGTGTATACAAACCACTGTGGCGCTACTCGCCAAGGCTGAAAAAGCCGCCGGCCAACAATTGCGCCATCATCGCCTGATCGAGATACCCCGTCACCGGCAGGCCGCGCGCCTGCTGATAGCGCCGGATCGCGCGGCGGGTGGCGTCGTCGAATTCGCCGTCGGCGGGGCCGGGGTTCAGGCCAAGCTGCGCCAGCCGCGCCTCGGCCAGCGTGCGCGCAATCGGGGCCAGGTTCAGCGCGGCCTCGCCGGCCTCGGCGGCGGCCTGCGCGGGGTCAACCTGCACATCGGCGCGCAGCGCGGCAATGCGCGCGCGGGCCGCATCGGCAAAGGCACCATTGGGCAGCGCCGCAAGATAGGCTTCATAGGCGCGCAGCGTGTCGGCATCCTGCGCGCGGCGCCAGGCGGCGCGGTCGGCCTCGGCAGCACCCTGTTGACGGCCCGTCATGATCACATCCAACCGCTGCTGCGCAACATCGGCATAAAGCCCATCGGGGAGGCGGCGCAGATAGGCACGCAGTCCCGCCTCATCGCCCGCCGCCCCGGTCTCGGCCCAGTATTGCTGATCAAGCCGGTCCTGTTCGATTTGCCGGGCGCGGGCGGCGGCCTCCAGTTCCTCGGCGCGAATCGCGGCCTGCGCCGAAAGCCGTTCGCGCTGCGCGCCGTTGATATAGCCGCTGCTGGCAAAGCCGCTGTCGGCCTGCCAGCTGCTCAACGCGGCGCGTGTGCCCGGGCCAAAGATGCCGTCGATGCCCCTCGGATCATACCCCAGCAGCGCCAGCTGCCGTTGCACCTCGCGGCGCGCATCGCGGTTCAGCGCCAGCGCGATTTCGGCCTGTTGCGCCAGCCGCGCGGGGTCGTTGCGCAGCCGGATGGCCTCGCTGCGCGCCGTGGCGGCGAACAGTCCGTTCGGGTAGCGCGCCAGATAGCTTTCATAGGCTTCGGGTGTGCCCTGCACGCGGGTGGCATCCCAAAAGGCGCGCTCGGCGGCAAAAGCGTCGGCGGGCACGTTGGGAATGACTTCCTCGCGCACCACGGGTGCGGGCAGGAAATGCGCCTGATCGCCAGGGTAGCCCTGCGTCAGCAGTTCAGGATGCGCCGCCAGCTTGGCGCGCAGCGATTCCCCCGCCACCGGCAGCACCTGCACGGCAAACGCAGCGATGGCGCTGGCCTCGCCCGAAACCACGCTTACCCCTTGCGGAATGTCCAGCGCGCCGATGCCCGGCTGCAGCCCCGCCCCAAGGGTGAAAGACCGCGCCTCGCTGCCGAGCAGCACCACCGCGCCGCCCGGCGCAGCCGCGGCAATTTCAAGCACCGTGCCCAAATCCAGCCCGGCGCCGCCTGCCGTGGCCAGATCCGGGCGGCGCGCATCGACGCCCAGAAACCAGGTCTCGCGCCCGGAGTTCACGAAATGCCCGGCCAGCACGATCACCAGGCGCTCGGCCGGCGCAGCCTGTGCCAGCATTTGCGACAGTGCGGCGCGTTGCGCCGCGGCGCCAAGATCAGCACCGGCAATCACCCGGAACCCGGCAGCCTCCAGCGCGGACCGGGCCGCCATCACATCGTCGGCGCCCGCGATGTCGGTGCCGGCGCGGTAGTTTTCATTGGCAATGACCAGCGCGCGGTTTTCGGCGAAAGCGGGCACGGCAAAGCTTGCGAGCACAAGCAAGAGCGGCAAGCGCATTGGGGATCCTCCTCCTTTGCGGCGCTCCAGTTTACTCGTATCGGCGGGTGTCCTCGATCACCTTGCCGTCATTTGGCAGGCTTCCGGGCGGCACCAGCACGATCTTGCCACGCAGTTTCAGCGTTTCCAGCGCGCTGGCCTCAAAACGCGCGGCATCGCCCGCCTCGGTTTCAAGCTGCAGCGTCATGATATCCATTTCGCCCTCGCGGCTGGCCACCACCCGCGCCCGCGCCACCTCGGGGTGGCGCGCCACCAGTGCGGCCACCTGTTCGGGGCGCACGAACATGCCCTTGATCTTGGTGGTCTGGTCGGCGCGGCCCATCCAGCCGCGGATCCGCATGTTGGTGCGCCCGCAGGGCGAGGCACCGGGCAGCACCGCCGAAAGATCGCCGGTGGCAAAGCGGATCAGCGGGTAATCGGGGTTCAGCGTCGTCACCACCACCTCGCCGACTTCGCCTTCGGGCACCGGGTCGCCGGTGCCGGGGCGCACGATTTCAACGATCACGCCTTCATCGACGATCATGCCTTCCTGGGCCGGCGATTCGTAGGCGATGTTGCCCAGGTCGGCGGTGGCATAGCATTGCAGCGTCAGGATGCCGCGTTCGGCATATTCCCTGCGCAGGCTGGGAAACAGCGCTCCGCCGCCGACCGCGGCGCGACTGATGGCCAGCCGCTCGCCCATTTCGTCGGCGCGCTCAAGGATGACCTTCAGAAAATCGGGCGTGCCGGCGTAAACCGTGCTGCCCACATCGGCGGCGGCGCGCACCTGCAGTTCGGTCTGGCCGGTGCCCGCGGGCAGCACCGCGGCGCCGACGGCGCGGGCACCGGATTCGAAAATCATGCCCGCCGGGGTCAGGTGGTAGCCAAAACAGTTCTGCACGATGTCGCCCGGCCCGACGCCGCAGGCATGCAAAAACCGCCCCATGCGCCACCAGTCGGGGCTGGTGCGTCCCGGTTCGTAGATCGGCCCGGGGCTTTGAAAGATATGCTCGAACCCCGCAGCGGGTCGCGTCGTCAGCCCGCCGAACGGCGCCTGCGCCTTTTGCGCGGCGCCCAGCCCGGCCTTGCGCAGCACCGGCAGCCGCGCCAGCGCCGCGGCATCGGTAACCGCCGCCGCCTCGACATCGACCAGATGCGCGGCCATGCCCGGCGCGGCAAGCGCCCGGGCTATCTGCGCGGGCAACGCGTGCGCCATGGCGGCAGCACGGGCATCGGTGGAACGGACCTCCAGGGCGTCAAAATACTGTTTCATCGCGCGCCGGGGTTGCCCCCCTCCCTGTCCCGCGCCAGATGTGACGGGGAAGTGATTGTAATTGTTATTCTTTCGTCACGCCAGCCAACGCTTGCGGCGGCGATAGCTGCGCACGTCGCGAAACGATCTGCGGCCCTCGTCGCCGACGCCCAGGTAGAATTCTTTCACATCGGGGTTTTCGCGCAGGGCGGCGGCGGGACCATCCATCACCACCCGGCCGCTTTCCAGAATATAGCCGTAATGCGCAAAGCGCAGCGCCACGTTGGTGTTCTGCTCGGCCAGAAGGAAGGTCACCCCCTCGCCTTCGTTCACCGCCTTCACGATCTCGAAAATCTGTTCCACCAGTTGCGGCGCAAGCCCCATGCTGGGTTCGTCCAGAAGGATGGTTTCGGGCCTGCTCATCAGCGCGCGGCCAATCGCGGTCATCTGCTGCTCGCCGCCCGAGGTATAGCCCGACTGGCTTTTGCGGCGTTCCTTGAGGCGCGGAAAGTAGGTGTAGACCAAATCCAGGTCGGTGGCGATGGCGCCGCGCCCGTCGCGCCGCGTGTAAGCGCCGGTCAACAGGTTTTCCTCGACCGTCAGGTGCTCAAAGCAATGCCGTCCCTCCATCACCTGTATCACCCCCATCTTCACCAGATCGGCGGGCGCCATATGGGTGATGCTTTGACCGCGGTAGGTGATTGCGCCTTTCGACACCTCGCCGCGTTCCGATTTCAGCAGGTTGGAAACCGCCTTCAGCGTCGTGGTCTTGCCGGCACCATTGCCGCCCAGAAGTGCTGTGATGCCGCCCTTGGGCACGGTCAGGCTGACGCCTTTCAGCACCAGGATCACATGGTTGTAAATCACCTCGATGTTGTTGACCTCAAGCAGCGTGGTCTCGGAATTGGCGGCGTCGAGCATCGGGCTTCCCCCTGGTTGGTGCCCCGGCCCGCACGCATCGCGGGCCGGGGAAGTGGTGCCTAGTTGCAGCGCGGCGTGATGCCCGCCTCGGCGGCGAACGCTTCCGAGTCGGCCGCGATCAGCGGGTCGAGCACGGCCTGATCGGGGGCGATGAAGCCGGTGATCAGGGTCCACTGCTTGGCCGTTGCATCCCACTGTTGCAGCATTCCGGCGCCGGGGCCGCCGTGGTCTTCGCACGAGGCCGCGAAAGGCTGGCCGAAGTTCGGCAGGCCCAGTTCGGTCATACGCGCCTCGGTGATTTCCAGCGCTTCCAGACCGTCGCGCATCTGCACGGCATTGATCGCCGAAGTGCCCGCCAGTTCCTGCGCCTTGCGTGCGGCTTCGGCGATGACCATGGCCGCATAGACTCCGCGCGAATAAAGCACGGATCCGATCTGGTCGCCGTTGCCCGAGGCCTTGCCCGCGTCATAGACATGGGTCTTGAGATCGGCGTAGAGCGGATAGTCCATCCCGGTGCCGTGCATCGCGAGGCTCTTGTAGCCATTGGCGCCATCGCCTGCCGGGACCACATCGTTTTCTGAACCGGACCACCAGACGCCGATGAAGTTTTCCATCGGAAACTTGATGTTCGCGGCCTCCTGCACGGCAACGGCGTTCATCACGCCCCAGCCCCACATCAGCACATAATCCGGCTTGTCGCGGCGGATCTGGAGCCACTGGCTTTTCTGTTCTTGGCCGGGCGCGTCGACGGGAAGCTCGGTCAGTGTAAATCCGTGTTTGGTGCCAAGGTCCTGAAGGGTGCGGATCGGCTCTTTTCCGTAGGCAGAGTTGTGGTAGATGAGCGCGATCTTCTTGCCCTCAAGGCTGCCGCCGTTCTGGTCAAGCAGATACTTGATCGCCACCGAAGCGCCATCCCAGTAGTTCGCCGGGTAGTTGAAGACCCATTCGAACACCTTGCCGTTCGCTGCCGAGGTGCGGCCATACCCGGGCGTGTAGATCGGGATCTTGTCGGCATTGGCCTTTGGGATCAGCTGATAGGTGATGCCGGTCGAAAGCGGGTTGTAAACCAGCGCGCCAGAGCCCTTGGTCGCCTCATAGCATTCCACCCCTTTTTCGGTGTTGTAGGCGGTTTCGCATTCCGGCACCGAGACCATCTCGCCGCCGATGCCGCCGTCACGCGCGTTCAACAGCGTGAAATAGTCGTTGAACCCGTCAGCGTAGGGAATGCCGCCCGGCGCATAGGGGCCGGTGCGGTAGCTGAGGTTCGGAATGACCAGTTCGGCCATTGCCGGGGCCGCAGCGACCATGCCTGCAACCACGAGGCTTACAAATTTCATCTTCATTCGTTTCTCCTCCCAGAGCGATTGATGAATGCCGGTTTTCCGGTTCTTGCCTGTTGGGCGGCCCGCCCGCCCCCTTGCGGGATCAATGCGGGAAGGGCCAAAGCCGAAGTTTCTCTTTCGCCAGCCGCCACAGCTGCGCCATGCCGTGCGGTTCGGCAATCAGGAAGGTCACGATCAGCGCGCCGACGATCATCAGCTCCAGATGCGCGGCCAGGTCGGTGGGCCAGCCCAGTTGCCCGACCAGCACGTTCTTCAGGAAAACCGGCAGCAACACCAGGAAGGCGGCGCCGGCAAAACTGCCGAATATGCTGCCAAGACCGCCGATGATCACCATGAACAGCACCAGAAACGATTTTTGGATGCTGAACGCCTCGGTCACCTCGGCGGCACCCAGATAGACAGCGAAGAACAGCGCGCCGGCCACGCCGATGAAGAATGAACTGACTGCAAAGGCGGAAAGCTTGGCTTTCAGCGGGTTTACCCCGATGATTTCGGCGGCAATGTCCATATCGCGGATTGCCATCCATTTGCGCCCCGCGGCGCCGCGCGTCAGGTTGCGCGCAACGATTGCCAGAAGCACCAGAATGACCAGGCTGAACAGATACTTGGCACTGGCCGAGGTTTGCGCACCGGTGACGTAGAACCCCAGCATCTTGCTTTGCGGCACGGTGATCTGGCCCGAGGCGGAATAGTTGTAGAACCACGGCACCTTGTTGAACAGCCAGACCAGAAAGAACTGCGCCGCCAGCGTTGCCACCGCCAGGTAAAACCCCTTGATCCGCAGGCTCGGCAGGCCGAACAGCACCCCCACCAGCGCCGTCACACCGCCCGCCAGCAGCACATGGATCAGCACCGGCACATCGGGAAACGACGTCATCAGCTTGTAGACCGCATAGGCGCCCACCGCCATGAAGCCGCCGGTGCCAAGGCTGACCTGTCCGGCGTAACCCACCAGAATGTTCAGCCCGATCGCCGCGATCGCGTAGATCAGGAAAGGCACGAAAACCGCGTTCGCCCAGTAATCGTTGATCACCAGCGGCACCACCCCGAACGCCACTGCAAGCGTCACGTAATAGCCCATCCGGTCGAAGCGAATCGGGAAGGTCTGGCCGTCTTCGCCGTAGGTGGTCTTGAAATCACCCGCCTCACGATAAAGCATCAGCGCGCCCCCCTGCAGCTTGCTTTGGTCCAGATATTCCCGCCGGAGGCTTCCGGCATCGCCGTTTGCGCCATTGCCCTACACCCTCTCGATGATCCGCTCGCCGAACAGGCCCTGCGGCCGGAACACGAGGAACAGCAGCGCCAGCACATAGGCGAACCAGTTTTCAGTGGCGCCGCCGACCAGTGGGCCGGCCGCGAACTCGAACAGCTTTTCACCCACGCCAATGATCAACCCGCCGACAATGGCGCCGGGGATCGAGGTGAAGCCGCCCAGCATCAGCACCGGCAGCGCCTTCAGTGCGATCAGGCTAAGCGAAAACTGCACCCCCGACTTGGCGCCCCACATGATGCCCGCAACCAGCGCCACGAAGCCCGCGATCGACCAGACCAGCACCCAGATGAAGCGCAGCGAAATGCCCACGCTCAGCGCCGCCTGATGGTCGTCCGCCACCGCGCGCAGTGCCCGGCCCTGTTTCGAATACTGGCTGAACAGCGTCAGGCTGGCGACCAGGATGACCGCCACCACGGTTGCCACGATGTCGAGATTGTCGATGAAGAAGCCGTAGCCGAACCAGCGGTCGGTAATGCTTTCGATGGTCTCGGAAATCCCCTGCGGCAGCCCGACGTCAAGCTTCTTGATGTCGGCCCCCCACATCACGTCGCCCAGCCCTTCCAGAAAATAGGCCAGCCCGATCGTCGCCATGAACAGGATGATCGGCGCCTGGCTGACAAGGTGTTTCAGCACCAGCCGCTCGATCAGCACCGCCAGCAGCACCATCACCCCCGCCGTCAGCAAGATCGCCAGCAGTGCGGGCAGCTTCCAGCCGAAGTTGTGCAGGTTGGTGCCGAAGATCGTGTTGATCACATGGGCAAACGGCACCTGGCCGTTTTGCAGCCCCACCAGCGTCAGCGCCGCGAACAGTGCCAGCACGCCCTGCGCGTAGTTGAACACGCCCGAGGCCTTGAAGATCAGCACGAAGCCGAGCGCGACAAGCGAATACATCACCCCCGCCATCAGCCCGTTCAGGGTTACTTCCATTGCGAAAAGCAGTTGGTCCGGCATGGTCTTTCCCCCGTCAGTCGTGCGCCACGCCAAGGTAGGCGTCGATCACATCCTGGTTGTTGCGCACCTCGTCGGGGGTGCCGTCGCCGATCTTGCGGCCGTAATCCATCACCACGACGCGGTCGGACAGGTCCATCACCACGCCCATGTCGTGCTCGATCAGCGCGATGGTGGTGCCGAATTCGTCGTTCAAATCAAGGATGAAGCGGCTCATGTCTTCCTTTTCCTCGACGTTCATGCCGGCCATCGGCTCGTCCAGCAGCAGCAACTTGGGTTCCGCCGCCAGCGCGCGCGCCAGTTCGACACGCTTTTTCAGCCCATAGGGCAGCCGCCCGACCGGGGTCTTGCGAATGTTCTGAATCTCCAGAAAGTCGATGATCCGTTCGACCTTTTCGCGGTGCGCGAATTCCTCGCGCGCCGCGGCGCCATACCAGAGTGCCTGGCTGATGAGCCCGGTCTTCATCATCGTCAGGCGCCCGGTCATGATGTTGTCCAGCACCGACATGCCGTCGAACAACGCGATGTTCTGGAAGGTGCGGGCAATGCCCAGCCGCGCCACCTCATAGGGTTTCATCGGGCCACGCTTGACCTTCTTGAAATAGACCTCGCCTTCGCTGGGGATGTAGAAGCCCGAAATTACGTTCAGCATCGACGATTTGCCGGCGCCGTTGGGGCCAATGATGGCGCGGATCTCGCCGTCGCGGATATCGAAGCTGATATCCTTGATCGCGACCACGCCGCCAAAGCGCAGCGTGATGTTGCGCAGTTCCATCAGCGTGCCGCCGATCTGGCGACCGTCGGCAGTAACGTAGCCTTCTTCTGCGTGGCTTACCGGCATCACGCGGCCCT
>Ga0326597_10004745_pt1 | contig 19027 bp, 16 predicted proteins | sample RVTome_12_FD_203789 | JGI IMG/M metagenome (GOLD analysis project Ga0326597, IMG submission 203789) | Soil microbial communities from uranium-contaminated site in the Upper Colorado River Basin, Wyoming, United States - RVT100D185 | ecosystem: Environmental > Terrestrial > Soil > Contaminated >... | reverse complement strand
GCGTTCCCGCCGCGCTCGGCTTTGCCGAGGCCTCGTCGCTGCCGTTCGAGCTCGGCCTCATCCGCAACCACTATGTCGGGCGCACCTTCATCGAGCCGACCCAGCAGATCCGCCAGCTCGGCGTCCGGCTCAAGCATTCGGCCTCGCGCGCGGTGGTCAAGGGCAAGCGCATCGTCCTCATCGACGACAGCCTGGTGCGCGGAACGACCTCGGTGAAGATCGTGCAGATGCTCTACGAGGCCGGCGCCTCCGAGGTCCACATGCGCATCGCCTCTCCGCCGATCACCCATCCCGACTATTACGGCATCGATACGCCCGAGCGCGAGCACCTGCTCGCCGCCAACCATGATCTCGAAGGCATGCGCGCCTATATCAGGGCCGCTTCGCTCGCCTTCCTGTCGGTCGACGGGCTCTACAAGGCGATGGGCTACAGGGCGCGGGACAATGCCTCGCCGCAATTCACCGACCACTGCTTCACCGGCGAGTATCCGACGACCCTCAGCGATCTCAACCGCGAGACGCCGCGGCCGCTCCAGCTTTCCCTCCTGGCCGAGACCGCCTGAGCCCCGCGAGCGGCTGGCGTTCGCAGTGCCGGCGTGTCCGTGGAACGGCTCGACAACAGATCAAGAATGGGCGCGACATGACGCGGGTTCTGATCGACCCCCACCTTGCCTCCCCCTTTCAGGGGGAGGGATACGGGCGTGCCGGTGAAAACGTTTTCCCTCCACCCGGAAGGTGGAGGCCAGATGATCCGCTTTCCATTCGACCCCCACCTTGCCTCCCCCTTTCAGGGGGAGGAATGCGGTCGTGCCGGTGGAAACTTCCCCCTCCACCCGGAAGGTTGAGGGATGGGGTGGGGGCCGGTCGAGCGGTCCATCGCCGCTGCGGCGGAACTTGGTCATGACCATGGATTTCGACGGCAGGACCGCGCTCGTCACCGGCGCCTCGCGCGGCATCGGCCGCGCGGTGGCGCTGGCGCTCGGCCGCGCCGGCGCCCATGTGGTCGCGGTGGCGCGCGGACAGGGCGGGCTCGAGGAGCTCGACGACGAGCTGCGCAAGGCCGCGGCGAGCCCGGCGACGCTGGTGCCGCTCGACCTCGCCGACGGGCCCGGGATCGACCGGCTGGGCGGCGCGCTCTACCAGCGGTTCGGCCATCTCGATATCCTGATCGGCAACGCCGCCGTCCTCGGCCCGCTGACGCCGGTCCCCCATATCGACCCGGAGGCGTGGGACGGTGTGGTCGCGGTCAACATCACCGCCAATCTGAGGCTCCTGCGCGCCTTCGATCCGCTGCTCCGGGCGGCGCCCGCGGGCCGGGCGGTGTTCACGACCTCGGCCTCGTCGTGGCTCAACAAGCCGTTCTGGGGCGCCTATGCGGCCTCCAAGGCCGCGCTCGAATGCCTGGTCAAGGCCTACGCGGCCGAGGTCGCCAGGACCAATGTGCGGGCCAACCTCGTCGCGCCCGGCGGGGTCGCGACGGCGATGCGGGCGAGGGCCTTTCCCGGCGAGGACCCGGCGAGGCTGGCGAAGCCCGAGGACGTCACGCCGCTGTTCCTCGAACTCGCCGCCGAGGCGTGCACCGCCAATGGCGAAATCTTCAACTTCCCCGACTGGCGGGCGGGCCGCTGAGGCGGCGGCGGCTCCGGCCCGGCGCGGCGACACGCACGCCCGTCCGATCAGTCCGGAACGACCAGGGGCCCGCAGTTCGAGTCGGCGAGGAAGACCACCAGCAGCTCCGCCGGCCGGGTCGAGCTGGCATTCTCCGCGAACAGGTGGAGCGCGTTCGGCGGTTCAAACCACGTGGCTCCCCGCGGGTAGACCCGCGGTGCCTCGCCTTGCATCTGCGAGCGGACGCTTCCCTCGAGGACGAACGCGGTGACCGAACCCGGATGGCGGTGCGCCGGCGTGAAGGCATCGGGCGGAAAGGCGACGATCGCGGTCGTGACCGACTTGCCATCGACATGCGGCAGGGGCACGCACGAGAGGATGCGGAGCGTCGTTGCCGGGCGCGCTTCGGCGCCTCCGCCCGAATCCGAGACACTCTGGGATATCTGCTCGTGGGCGTGCCCGCTCGCGTCGTCGAGGGGCGATGCGGCCGATGTCCGTCCGCCTTCGCCGATGCCGGACGGCCCGGTCTGCAAGGCGAAAAAGACCAGACCGAGACCGAGACCGAATGCCGCGGCTCCATGTTGCCCGATCCTCCATCGCCGATCGGGCGAAAGCTCGCCGGTCGGAGTGGACGTGATCGAATCCGTGGTCATGAGACCTCTTCCTCATCGAGCCGACCGGCAATCCTGCCAGTCTGTCGGGCGCCTCCGGTGCCCGTGTCCATTCCGTTCAGACCGCCTCGACAGGCGCATCGACCCGGTGGCGCGCGCGCAGACCGACGGCGAGCCGGTTCCAGACATTGATCAGACCGACCGCGACGGTGAGCCTGGTGATCTCCGCGTCGGAGAAGTGCTCGCGAAGCGGTTCGAACTCGGCATCGGGAGCGCCGGACGCCGAGATATTGGTCAAGGCTTCCGTCCAGGCGAGGACGGCGCGCTCCCGGTCGTCGAACACCGGCGACTCGCGCCATGCGCACACGAGGTTGATCCACTGCTCGCCCAGGCCCTCGCGCCGCGCCTCCCTGACGTGCATGTCCACGCAATAAGCACAGCCATTGATCTGGGAGGCCCTGAGATTGATCAGGTGGACCAGCCTCGGGTCCAGACCCGATTGCTCGGCCACGTACTGGTTGAGCGCGGCGATCGCCTGAACGGCATCGGGGGCGGCTTTCCGGTAGTCGATGCGAGCGTGCAAGGTCGTCTCCCGTCATCGGTCAGGCCGGCGCGGCCGACCTTCGTTGGTGTTCGGCGAGGAAGGCGCAGCCCCTCGCGGCGATCGATCCGTCGTCGAGATCGTTCAACTCGGTAATGATGTCGGCGATGGTGACGCGCCCGAGTTCGGCCCTGTAGGCCCGTTCGGCACGCAGCATGGCGGCGTTGATGTTGCAGGGTTTGGCGAACATGCGGGCGGCCAGCAGGTTCGGCCCGCGGCGCCTGATCTCCCTGCACCGGAACGCCGGCTCCGGGCCCTCGACGGCCAGAACGATGTCGAGCAGGGTGATCTTCTCCGCCGGTCGCGCCAGCCGGTAGCCGCCCTTCGGGCCCGGCCACGTCTGAACAATCCCGGCACCGGACAGCGCCTGCAGATGCTTGAGCAGGTAGCTGGTGGAAACACCGTGAAACTCCGCGAGCGCGGCCGCCGACAGCAGGCCGTTCGGGGAAAGGCACGTCAGCATCGCGACACTGTGGATCGCCTGTTCTACGCCGTCGCCGAGTTTCATCGCCAGGTTCCATTCATGGATATTATTTATCCACGATTAGGTCAGGTCAACAGGCTGCTAGAAAAGCCGGCCGACGGGCGACATGATCGGCTGTTCCATCGCCCGCTTCTCGATCACCGCGAGGCACGGGTAGAAATGGATGCCGTGGATATTGCGGGCGTAAAACCCGGGCTCGTCCTCGGTGAACCACTCGTGCTGCGCGTCGATCAGCCGTTTGGCGAATTCGGCGAACGTTCCCTCCTTGCGCGCGCCGCCACGATACTCCCCGTTTGCCAGATAGGACGTGTGCATGTCTTCGCATGCATAGACACCCCCTTCGACCAGGTGAGGGAACAGGACCTCGAATGCGAGGATCTGATGGTCGAACCGATGGCTTCCATCCTCGATGATGAGGTCGAACGGCCCGCGCTCGCGCGCGATCTGCTCGAGCAGTTCACGCTCGCCCTGATCACCGATGTAGATGACGGTGCGGTCGGCCTCGCATGTCCTGGCTTCGGGATCGATATCCAGGCCCGTGACCTCGGCGGCCTCGCCGAAATATCGTCGCCACAGGGCGAGCGACCCGCCGTCGGCGACGCCGATTTCGAGGATTCGTGCCGCCTGCCCGCGCAGATGGCTGAAATGACGGCCGTAGACGGGATATTAGTGCTTCCACTTGTTGGCGACCCGGCCGGTGTAGGCGGCAACGACGCGTTCGAGATCAGTTTCGGCCTTCCAGGCCGCGGCGATGCGGCGGAAGTTCTTCAGGGTCCGGCTTCTGATCCTGTTCATCGGCTGATCCTCGTCCTGTCAGAACCGTCCGTGGCCCGGGTCCGTGCCCTTGCCGATCGGGCTTGCGCATTCCGCCGCGGCGTGGTGGCCATCCATCCAGCCGACTCCATCATCAAGTACGCCAGGGAAGCGCCGAACCGCAACAAAGCGTGATCCATTCCGCCTTGCGAGACCGTGACGCATGCCGGGTTTCGGCTCCTCGCCGGGCCGGCCGAAACCCGCGCGGCGCGCGGCAGGCTCTCCCGCCGGCGCACTTTGCCGTCCGCGCCCGGCAATTCCTGCTAGGATTTCGCCGAGCCGAGGAGGACAAGACACATGCCGATCTTCCTGGACCGTCACGACGCGGCCGAGGTCTCCGCGGAGGATGTCGCGAGGCTGCACATCAAGGACCTCGAGATTCAGGACCAGTACGGCGTGAAGTTCCTGACCTACTGGTACGACGCCGAGCGCCGGACCACGTTCTGCCTCGTCGATGCGCCGGACAAGGAGACCGCCGACCGGGTTCACGCCGAGGCCCACGGGCACATCGCCAACCAGATGATCGCCGTCGACCTGTCGGCCGTCGAGGCATTTCTCGGCCGGGTCCAGGATCCGCCATCGGCGAGGGCCAGGCCGATCGACGATTCGGCGTTCCGCGCCATCATGTTCACCGACATGGTCGGCTCGACCGACATGACGGCGCGGCTCGGAGATACCATGGCGCTGGAGCTCCTCAGGGCCCACGATGCGATCATCCGGCGATCGCTCGAACACCATGGCGGGGCGGAGGTCAAGCACCTCGGAGACGGCATCATGGCCTCGTTCGACGACGTTCCGGCCTCGGTCGCCTGCGCCATCCAGATTCAGCGCGAACTCGCCTCCTACAGCCAGGCCAGCGTGACGCCGATCCGGGTCAGGATCGGCATCCATGCGGGCGAGCCGGTCGTGGACAGCGACGATCTGTTCGGCTCGGCGGTGCAACTGGCGGCGCGGATCTGCGGCATCGCGCGGCCAAGCGCGATCCTCGTCTCGCGCGAGGTCAGGGATGCGTGTTCCGGCGGCGATCTCGGATTCGATCTGTCCGGATCGCACACGCTCAAGGGGTTTTCCGGACCGGTCGAGCTGTTCTCGCCGGCCCTTTGAAGCGGGCGCGATCATCCGAACCCCGCCGGACGCCAACCGGCACCGCCGTGCCCGCCGCCCGGGCCTCATCCCCCTGCTGTCGCATCGCGCGCTCCGCCCTCAGACCTCCTTCGCGTACGGGTTCTTGCCCTTGCGCAGATGGATGCGGATCGGAACGCCGCCGAGGCCAAAGGCCGCGCGGAGCTCGTTGACGATGTAGCGCCGATAGGACTCGCCGATCGCGTCCGGGCGCGTGGTAAACACGACGAAGGTCGGCGGCCGGCTCGATGCCTGGGTGATGTAGCGCAATCGCACCCGGCGCCCCGAGACCGCCGGCGGCGGATGGCGCTCGGTGATCCCGGCGAACCAGCGGTTGAGCTCGCCGGTCGGAATGCGCCGGTTCCAGGTCCGCCCGGCGCCGAGCGCGGCCTCGATCAGCTCATCGAGGCCCCAGCCCGCGAGCGCCGAGACCAGCACCACCGGCGCGCCGCGCAGCGCCGGCAGCTTGTCGTCGAGCCCCTTGCGCAGCGCCTTCAGATAGGCCGGCCGGTCGGGCACCAGATCGCCCTTGCTCGCGGCCAGAACCATGGCGCGGCCCTCCTCGGCGACGAGGCCGGCGAGATGAAGGTCCTGCTTGTCGAGCGACTGGCGGGCATCGACCAGGACAATGACGACCTCGGCGAAGCGGATCGCGCGCAGCGCATCGGCCCGGGCGAGCTTTTCGGCATGCTCGCCGACCCGGGCGCTGCGGCGGAGCCCGGCGGTGTCGTAAAGCCGGATCGGAACCCCGCGCCATACCCAGTCGATGGCGATGGCGTCGCGGGTGATGCCGGCCTCGGGCCCGGCCAGCAGGCGCTCGGAGCCGACGAGCCGGTTGATCAGGGTCGACTTGCCGGCATTGGGCCGGCCGATGACGACGAGGCGGAGCGGCCTTTCATCCTCGCCCGTGCCAGCGCTCCCGGGCGCGCGGGCGGCGGCCGCGCGGATGATATCGATGATGTCGCCGATCGCCTCGCCGTGCTCGGCCGAGATCGACACCGGCGCGCCGAGGCCGAGCTCGAAGGCCTCGTAATAGCCGTCCCGGCCCGCCCTGCCCTCGCACTTGTTGGCGACCAGCACCACCGGGGTGGTCCCGCGCCTCAAGAGCGACGCGAGCTCGGCATCGGCCTCGGTGATCCCGGCGCGGGCGTCGATCAGGAACAGGCACAGGTCGGCCTCGGCGATGGCGCGCCGGGCGCCCTCGCGCATGCGGGCACCGAGCGACTCGGCCGGGCCGTCATCGAGGCCGGCGGTGTCGAGCAGCCGGACCTTCAGGCCGCCGAGCTCGACCTCGGCCTCGCGCCAGTCGCGGGTGAGCCCCGGCATGTCGGAGACGAGCGCGAGGCGGCGGCCGGCGAGACGGTTGAACAGGGTCGACTTGCCCACATTGGGCCGGCCCGCGAGGGCGACGGTGAACGGCATCGGGCGGTCCGCGCCGGCAATCAGCGCATCGCGACCACGGTCGCGTCGTCGGCCAGAAGATATACCGAACCGCTCGCCACAACGGGCGGAATGTAGAACCGCTTGCCGATCGAGGTCTGGCCGACAATCGCCCCGGTCTCGGGCGCGATCTCGATCAGCGCGCCGTTCGAGGACACGATCAGGAGCCGGCCGCCGGCAAGGATCGGCCCCGAATAGAGGATCCGGCCCGAACGGTCGGCCGGGTCCTCGTACTGCGGCAGCGAGGTCACCCATTTCACCGACCCGTCGCCCGTATCGAGCGCGGTCACCCGGCCGTCGGTCGCGGCGACGAACAGCGTCCCGCCCGCCACCCAGGGCGTCTGGGTGCTGGCGATGTTGCGCTCCCACAGGCGGGTGCCTTCCTTGAGATCGATGGCGGCGATGCGGCCGGAATGGCTGATCGCGAACACCACCCCGCCCGCGATCGCCGGACGCCCGGCGATGTCGTTGATCGTCGACAGCGACGACTGCGCGCCGGTCCGGGTCAGGGTATCGCCCCAGGCCGGCTTGCCGGACTCGGCGTCGAACGCCAGGAGCTCGCCCGAGCGGTAGGGAACCACGACGATGCCGTCCGCCACCGCCGGGCTCGTGCTGGCGAGGAGGCCGGCACTCTCCGAATAGCGCCTGAAATCCCAGATCACCTCGCCGGTCTCGATATCGAGGCAGTGGACCTCGTTGTTGATGGTGATGACATAGACGCGCCCGTTGCTGGCGGTCGGCGCGGCGCGGATCGGCAGGCCGAAATCGCGGTGCCACAGGCGCTGGCCGGACGCCGGATCGAGGCTGAACACGTCGCCGAACCCGGTGGCGACGACGATGCGCCCGAAATCGGCGGTGATGCCGCCGCCGAAGCCGCCCTCGGCCTCCTCGTTGTCGCGCGCGAGCGAGACCCGCCACAGTTGGCCCCCGCCGCGGGCCGAAATCGCCGTCACCCGTGCCGTCGCGTCGAGCGCGAACAGCATGTCGCCGATCACGATCGGCGGCGAGGTGAGCCGGCCATAGCTGCTCGACCCGGTTCCGGCCGAGGCCGACCAGCCGCGCGACAGCGAGGCCCCGACGGCGAGATGCTGCGGCGCGTTGGCCGCGTTGCCGCCGGGCTGGGACCAGCTCCGGTTGACCTCGGGCTCGGGAATCGCGATCGGCCCGCCGCCGGCCGCCTCGAGAACGTCGTTGCGCTCGCTGACCGCGATGCGCTCGCCGGCGAGCGGCGTCTCCTCCGCCCCCAGCCAGATGTCGGACGTGCAGCCGGAAGCTGGAACCAGCGCCAGGATGAGGCCGGCCACAACCGCGCCCCGGAGCGGGCCTGCGTCGCCGTTGCGGACCGGTCTCATTTTCCCCCGGCCGCGAGGTGCGGCGCAATCAGCGCGCGCATCATCTCGGCGCGGCCGCGCGGGCCGACCGGCACCGCCGGGTCGGACATCAGCCGGTCATATTCGGCGTCGGCGCCGGCATGGTCGCCGGTCCGGTAGAGCGCCAGCGCGATCAGCTCGCGCGCGCCGTGCCGCCACGGCTGGTCGGGACCGGTGAGCGGCTCGAGCCGCGCCCTGATCTGCTCGACCGGCGCGGTATCGACCAGGATGTAGGCGGCGCGGATGCGCGCCACGTCGCGCAGCAGCGGATCGACACCTCTCTCGCCCGCGACCGCGTCGAACTCGGCCACCGCCTCGTCCGGCCTGCCCTGCTTGTCGAGCGCGGCGGCACGGCGCAGGCGCGCGATGGTCGGATAGCTCGCGTAAGCGTCGGTGCCGAGCTCGCCGAGCAGCGCCAGGCCCGGCGACGGGTCGTCCGCGGCGAGCAGCTCCAGCGCCCGCGAATACTCGGCCCCCGCCCGGTCCGATCGCGACCGGTCCCAGGCCTGGTAGCCGCGCGCGCCGGCAACGCCGAGAACGATGCCGGCCGCGGCGATGACCACCAGCCAGCCGTGCCTGCTCCAGAACGCGCGCAGCCGGTCCTGACGCAGCTCCTCGTCGACTTCGCGGAAGATATCACTCAAAGCTCGTGTCCCAACCGGTTGAAATCAAACGAATCCCGGGTGACCGCACCACACACTAGCGCGGCCGGCCAAACCCCGCAATCGCGCGCGGGCGGCATCGCCGGCCGGGGCCATGATAGCGGTCATTATGGCGCAATCCCGGCCTCGAGTGGGCGCCGTTCGCATTACTCCCACTCGATGGTTCTGAGCGATGATAACGCGCTGATTTTTCATGGCAAATTTTTCTACGCACGAGAAAGAACCGTCTCCCCGATCCGTCAGAAATTTGCACTCTTGATTTCAAACACGAATTTCGACGATCTGCGATTTTCTTGGCTTCAGCGACTATCGACATCGATCGGTCGATTTTTTCGAGATGCGCGCGAAAATGATCTCGTCGAGTTCATCGGAAAAGACCGTCAATCTTAGCGCCGACGAGTTCGAATCGCCGATCTAAGCAGCCCCCCACGCTGGAGAGGCATCTTTGCGATTTTACGTCTCTGCAGGAACACGCAAAGCGCCGTCGGCGCCGACCTTAGCTTCGAGGCGAAGACCGATTGAAGAGAAGACCTTCAAAATGGTCGCGAATTCAGGATTGCCGCCAGCGTCGAGTGAACGATAGAGGCTTTCTCGGGCAAGGCCCGTGTCGCGGGCAACCTGACTCATGCCTCGATCGCGCGCGATACCGCCGAGCGTATTCATGATAGTGGCGGCGTCTCCGGATGCCAGCGCCTTGTTGAGCATCGTTACCGCTTCATCGAAAGGCATCGCGTTCGGCTGGACAGGCGTTTGCGATGGCGGCTGACTTATTGGATCGAGCAGGCTCGGTTGCGATTCGGTGCGATCGCCGACCCATTCTTCCGGTGTCGCACGCTCTTTCACGTCGATACGCAATTGAGCGCTGCATCGGGCGAGAAAGGCCTCCCATTGGTCAGACGACTTGATGTTGAGAGCGGCCTTCTCAGGGACATTGAAGAGAACGGAAATCTTGCCGGCCCGGACGAGCCGCAGGACGTTCAACACCGTACCAGGGCTTTTGCCGTCCCAGATCATCAGGCCGAAATCGGCCTTACGCGCCATCTCTCGGTCCTTCGCCGCGTAGAACTGAAAGCCCTTTGCGCTCTTCGGGGCGTCCACATGATGGATTTGCCATGAGCCAAGATTGTTCCGGGGTGTGTTGCCTGAACAGAAGACAACGACCCTGTCGTAGTGTGCGTCCATGAGATGCTTTTGGACGGCCTTGTCCGCCCCGTTGGCGTCCCCAACGATAACCTGATGGCCGCTGGCGACGACATTGTCCAAGCGCTTCTTAACTTCGGAAGGAAGACGGGAAACATGCCGCGAGCCGCCGATGAAGATGGTGTTCATTGATTGCTCCGGGTTCGAGTGATGGTGAGGGCGCGAACCGTGCCCGCACGGCCTGTGCCCAGAAGGAGATCTGTGATCGCGTTCATTGTGGCCCCAGAACGGAACAGGTCGTCGAATAGTAGGATATGCTTTCCGCGGGTCTCTGCCTTATCGACAATATAGAGGCCATCGATAAGTGCCTTACGCTCTTCCGGGTCGGTGACGCCCTTGAGCTGGGTGGTAGGCCGCGTGGCTGTAACGCAGGATAGGACGGGCACGCTGAGAGCCTTACCGATTCCGGTCGCGAGGACGAGGACCGGTTGGATCGCCCGTTGGGTCGAAGGCGGGACCGGAATAATGAGGTCGAACTTGCTGCGGCGCGGACCGAGGAAGTCCACCGCCGTGTCAATGATGGATTTGGCGGCGTTCTGATCGCTGCGGTACTTTAGCTGATAGAGAAGTTCAGCAATCTCGGGGCGGACCGTATCGAATTGCATGTGGCCGTATTCATTATGGCCGATTGGTGTGCTGCTGGTCGTATGGAAGTCGAGCGCCACGCCCGATTTCCAATTTCCCGCAATGCGCTGAGGGTGAATCTCGACAACGGCCATCGGCTCTCCTACTCCCAGTATGTAACCTGTAGGCTACAATTTGCAAGGTCCGGAAGCGGCCCTTGCCTCGGGTCCCTCCAACTCAGCAGCCCCAGCTCGCCCCCAATCTCACGCCGGGGGCTCAACTGAGAAATTGACATTTTATCTGTCATTTGCTATCGTTTAACATCTATTAGTGGTGGCGGCAATGAGTCCTGATGACTGGCTTTCGCTTGAGGAGACCGCAGCCTATCTCGGGATGGGCAAGACGGCGCTGTACGCGCTGACGCGCGATGGTCGCATACCGGCCAGGAAAATCGGCAAGAAGTGGATTTTCGAGAAAGCCGGACTCGACACTTGGGTTCGAGCCAATCAGCCCGTCCAGATGTTTTTCCTCAGTCTCGATTTCAGCATCGAAGGAAACGAGAATCTCCGAGACCCGCAGCGGGACGGCTACCTGCGAACCTACGAGTTCTTTCGTGCCGGAAAGAACAAGGCGATCCTCCAGATCCCCGTTGGTTGCGGCAAAACGGGATTGGCATCGCTGTTACCGCTGGGCCTCGCCGAAGGACGAGTCATCGTTATCGCGCCGAACCTACCGATCAAGAATGGTCTCTATGAAGCGATGGACATCACCAACCGCCAGAAGTGCTTCTGGCGGAAGGTCGGCGTGCTCAGCCAAGATCAGATGATTTCCGGACCCTTAGCCTGCACGCTAGATAGCGGCAATATTTCCGTCGCGACCAAATCACACGTCGTTATCACGAATGTGCAGCAGCTCGCCACCAACGTCGACAAGTGGCTGACGCAGTTTCCGGACGACTTCTTCGACATGATCATTGTCGACGAAGCACATCACAGCGCTGCGGCTAGCTGGCAGAGAGTCATTGACCGCTTCCCGAAGGCCAAGGTCATCCTGCTGACAGCCACGCCGTTCCGTAGCGATCGCCAGGAACTCGATGGCGAACTCGTGTTCCGGTATCCATTCCGGAATGCAACCCTGAAAGGCTACATCAAGCGCCTGAAAGCCAGCTATGTTGCCCCCTCGACGATCGAGCTGGGTTTCTCGGATCAAGGCGGTCACACCTACACCCTTGATGAGGTCCTGAAATTAAAGGAGGAGGAGTGGTTCAGCCGCGGCGTCGCACTGGCGAACCTGTGCAACAAGCACATTGTCGATAGCAGCCTCGAAAAGCTCGAAGAGCTGCGGCAGAGCGGTACTCAGCATCAGCTCATAGCCGTGGCCTGCTCGATTAATCATGCACGCGATGTCCGATCTCTCTATCGGGAGCGCGGGTTCAGCGCCGAGGTCATCCACAGCAAGCAGACTGAGGACGAGCAGGCAGAAATCTTGGCGGCGCTGCGCAACGGGACGCTCGATTGCATCGTCCAAGTCCAGATGCTCGGCGAAGGCTTCGATCATCCGAAACTCAGCGTGGCGGCAATCTTCCGCCCCTTCCGAACTCTCGCTCCGTATATCCAGTTTGTCGGCCGCATCATGCGCGTCGTCGTGCAGAACGACGCCGGGCATCCGGACAACGTCGGTCACATCGTCACCCACCTCGGCATGAACCTCGATCAGCGTCTGAAAGAGTTCAAGCAGTTCGAGAATGACGATCAAGCCTTCTGGGACAAGGTCATTGGCGGAGAAGAGCCGGAAGTGCCAGCGGAGGTACTCGACGGGACCGCACGGCTGCGCGCGATCGAGAAGGTCGTCGTGCATGGCGAAATCGTCGAATCCCTGTGGGAGGAGGACTTCACCACCGTCGAGGATCAACAGATCGTCGAGGACCTGCGCGAGCGGCTAAGATTGTACGGCCTCGATCCCAGCCAGGCCGAGGAAATGATCAAGAAGGCTCAACAAGCGCCCCTACGAAAGCGTGCGCCGGCGGAACCGTTCCTAGTGCAGCCCCAGCGTGAATGGGAGGAATCTCGGAAGCGCCTCAATGAGCAGGCCAAACGGCTAGCCAACCTTCTGCTCAACCACGTTCAGTTGTCGATGAACGGCACCGAGCTGACCTACAAGTATAAATCTTTAAAACTGACCGGCCGCAACAATTACGTCTCTGCCCTGATGATGGTGAACGCTGAAATGCAGAAGCGGCTTGGAAAAGACCGCGGCCAAGCAACGACGGAAGAATTCAAGGAAGTCCTCGACAATCTTGACGATTTGCTGCAGATGCTCGCGCGCCGCGTCAGAAAGGCAAAGGCCGACTATGACAAAAACAACGCCTAGGGGGCCGACTCCGTCTCTGATCGGAAGCACGAATGGCCGGCCGCGCCGAGTGACCGTGGTTCGAAAATCAGCGTGCTATCGTTGCCACGTCGATTTGCTCGGTGGCCATGCGTGCATTGAGCTTCCAAAACTTGGTGGGGCCTACGCTTCCGTCAAACGTCTTTGCGACGAATGCTTCCAAGCGATCATTGCCAAAACTTCCCAAGATCTCGACGAGCTACGGAAAATCTAAACGTGGGGAGAAAGACGTGCAGATGCCATCCATTTCTCACCGGAAGTTTGGATACGAAGCTTAGATCGGAGTTGACCTACGATAATACACGCTTTTTCAAACAATCCCGAGCGGTTGGCCTGTGGAAAAACACCGTCGTTCGGTCGCAAAAACCGCGCCGTACGGGCAACAAGTTACCCCTTCCAGTGCATTTTCAATAACAAGCCGCGCTCCGGAAAAGACCGTCAGCGCTATCCGCTCCATCTGACGGTCTTTTGGTTTCGGCTGGTGTGCATTTCAAAAAGACCGTCAGTCCGTCCGGCTACAGAATGCCCAAAGCTGCTCAACGTCTCACAAAATCTCTTGATTTTTCAAAGAGTTATTAGAACGCACGGTAAAACTAACGATGCATTGCCGATCATTCTTGGCGCGAGACAAGCCATTGAATTAAAAGGGGCATTTCTCATGGACAGCGACCCCCTCATTCCCACTCGATCGTGCCCGGCGGCTTGGAAGTCACGTCATAGACCACGCGGTTGATGCCGGCGACCTCGTTGATGATGCGGGCGGCGACGCGGGCGAGAAACTCCATGTCGAAGCGGTGGAAGTCCGCGGTCATGCCGTCGAGCGAGGTGACGGCCCTGAGCGCGCAGACATGCTCATAGGTGCGCGCATCGCCCATGACGCCGACGGTCCGGACCGGAAGCAGCACCGCGAACGCCTGCCAGATCGCATCGTAGAGCCCGGCGTCGCGGATTTCCTCCAGATAGATCGCGTCGGCCTTCCTGAGGATGTCCAGCTTTTCGCGGCTGAGCGCGCCGGGGCACCGGATCGCGAGGCCCGGCCCCGGAAACGGGTGGCGGGCAACGAACACCTCCGGCAGGCCGAGCTCGCGGCCGAGCGCGCGCGCCTCGTCCTTGAACAGCTCGCGCAGGGGCTCGATCAGCTTCAGGTTCATGCGCGCGGGCAGGCCGCCGACATTGTGGTGGGACTTGATCGTCGCCGACGGGCCGCCGGCGAAGCTGACGCTCTCGATCACGTCGGGGTAGAGCGTTCCCTGGGCGAGATAGGCCGCATCGCCCGCCTTGCGGGCCTCGGCCTCGAAAAGCTCGATGAACAGGCGGCCGATGGTCTTGCGTTTCTCCTCCGGGTCGGCGACGCCCTCCAGCGCGGCGAGGAACCGGTCAGCCGCGTTCACGTGAACGAGGGGGATGTTGTAGTGGTCGCCGAACAGGCCCACCACTTCGGCGGCCTCGCCCTCGCGCAACAGGCCATGGTCGACGAAGATGCAGGTGAGCCGGTCGCCGATCGCCTCGTGCAGCAGGACCGCGACGACGGACGAATCGACCCCGCCCGACAGGCCGCAGACGACGCGGGCCGGGCCCACCTCGGCTCTGATTGCCGCGATCGCCTCGTCGCGGAACGCGGCCATGGTCCAGTCGCCGGAGCAGCCGCAGATGCGGCGAACGAACCCGGTGATGAGCCGGGCGCCATCCGGCGTGTGCACGACTTCGGGGTGGAACTGGACGCCGTAAAATCGCCGCGCGTCGTCGGCGATGGCGGCAAATGGCGCGCCGGGCGAGGCCGCGACCGCGGCAAAGCCCTCTGGCAGCCGCGTCACCCGGTCGCCATGGCTCATCCACACCTGATGGCTGGTGCCGGCGCGCCACAGGCCCTCGAACAGGGCCGTCGCGCCGGTGATCCCGATCTGGGCGCGGCCGAATTCGCGGCTTCCCGAGGCCTCGACCGTACCGCCGAGCTGGGCGACCATGGTCTGCTGGCCGTAGCAGATGCCGAGCACCGGCACGCCCGCGCCGAAGACCGCGTCCGGCGCGCGCGGCGTCGCATCGGCGGTCACGCTTTCCGGCCCGCCTGAGAGGATGATGCCCCTGGGGCCGAAGGTCGCGAGCGCGGCGGCGGCGCGGTTGAACGGCACGATCTCGCAATAGACCCCGGCCTCGCGCACCCGGCGGGCGATGAGCTGGGTCACCTGGCTGCCGAAGTCGACGATGAGGATGCGATCGTGCGCGCGCGTCATGGCCGGTGGTTACCCGAGCCGGTCGGGGCGCGCAATGGGCGCGGGTGTGGCCGGGCCACAGGTCCCCTCTCCGGCGAGGGGAGAGGGGGGGCGCGCGACCGAATCGGGATCGGCGCCCTCAGTCGAACCGCTCCGGCATCCGGTCTTCGCGCGCGAGGTCGCTGAAGCGGGTGTACTCGCCCTCGAAATGCAACTTGATGGTGCTGGTCGGTCCGTGACGGTTCTTGCCGATGATGATTTCGGCCTTCTGGTGAACGCGGTTCATCTCGTCCATCCATGTCAGATGCTCGTCGGTGCCCTCGCGCGGCTCGCGGCGCTGGAGGTAGTACTCCTCGCGGAACAGGAACATGACGATGTCGGCGTCCTGCTCGATCGAGCCCGATTCGCGAAGGTCCGAGAGCTGCGGGCGCTTGTCCTCGCGGCTTTCCACCTGGCGCGAGAGCTGGGAGAGGGCGATCACCGGGATGTCGAGCTCCTTGGCGAGCGCCTTCAGGCCCTGGGTGATCTCGGTCACCTCCTGGACCCGGTTCTCGGCCGACCGGCGCGAGGACGAGGTGAGGAGCTGGAGATAGTCGACGATCAGGAGCCCGAGCCCCTGCTGGCGCTTCAGCCGCCGCGCCCGCGCGGTGAGCTGGGCGAGGTTGAGCCCGCCGGTCTCGTCGATGAAGAGCGGCATGTCCTGGAGCTCGCGCGCGACCTCGACGAGGCGCGAGAACTCGTCGCGGCTGATGGTGCCGCGGCGGATTTTCTCCGACGCGATCGCGGTCTGCTCGGAAATGATCCGGGTCGCGAGCTGGGCCGATGACATCTCGAGCGAGAAGAACCCGACCACCGCGCCGTCCAGCACCTCGACCGAGCCGTCCTCACCGACCCGGCTGCGGTAATTGCGCGCCACGTTGTAGGCGATGTTGGTGCCGAACGCGGTCTTGCCCATGGACGGGCGCCCGGCGACGATGACGAGGTCGGACGCCTGCAGGCCGCCCATGATCTCGTCGATGTCGCGGAACCCCGACGCGATCCCCGACGTGTGGCCATCGCGGTGATAGGCGTTGGCCGCCATGTCGATGGCCTCGGTCAGCGCCGATGAAAAGCTCATGAAGTCGCTGCCGAACCGCCCGCGCTCGGCGAGGTTGTAGAGCTGTTGCTCGGCCTCCTCGATCTGGCGCTGGGGCGGGGCATCGACGCTCGCGTCATAGGCGTTGTTGACCATGTCGGTGCCGACCAGGATCAGGCTCCGCCTGACCGCGAGGTCGTAGATGATGCGGCCGTATTCCGCCGCGTTGATGATCGTGGTCGCCGCCGCCGCGAGCCTTGCGAGATAGGACGTTCCGCCGATTTCCCGTATCGCCTCGTCGGCCTCGAAATAGGTCTTGAGCGTCACCGGCGAGGCGAGCTTGCCGGCGCGGATGAGCCTGGTCGCCGCCTCGAAGATGCGGGCGTGGATCGGCTCGAAAAAGTGCTCGGCCTCGAGAAAGCCCGACACCCGGTCGGCGGCGTCGTTGTTGGTCAGGAGCGCGCCGAGCAGCGCCTGCTCGGCCTCGATGTTGTGCGGGGCCTCGCGGAACGGCAGGGCGACGCCGGGCGCTTCGCGTGTTCCGGCGGTCTCGGCAAGTCTGGCGGCGGTCTCGGTCATGGCTCTCGCTTGCCAGTGGGGGAGGGCGATCCTAGGCTCCCGCCCGGCCCCGGTCTGTGACCTGAAGTCTACACTCCGGCCGCGATGGCGCGCGTGCGGTGCGGGCGGCCCGCTTTGCACGCAATCCCCGCTAACTATTCACAGGCGCAGCAGATGTGCGCTCGGTCATTGACTTGCCCGCGAAAAGCTGAAGGCCGCGCGCCGCGGGTCACGACCTGTCGCGCCCGCCGTCCGCGTCGCCGCCCGTGGCAGTCTCGTGCGATTCGGCGGCCCTGGCCAGCCTGGCGGCCTCTCGCGCGTCCGCTTCCGCCCCGGCGGCCGCCGCCGCGGCTTCGGCCTCGGCCAGCACCGCCTGGGCGATCGATTCATCGTCGAACACCTCGGCGATCTCGAGTTCGGCCTCGATCACCTCCTCATCGCGCTCGATGGTCACGTCCTCGCCGCGGGCCTGGCGCTCGGCCTCTTCCCCGGTCCGCGCGACGTTGATGGTGACCCCGACGCTGACTTCGGGATGCAGCGCGATGCGCACCTCGTGCAGGCCCAGCGTCTTGATCGGGCGGTCGAGCACGACCTGGCCGCGGCCGACCGAAAATCCGCCGTCGGTGACCAGGCCGGCGATATCGCCCGAGCTGACCGAGCCGTAGAGCTGGCCCGAGTCCCCGGCCTGGCGGATGGCGACGAAGGACTGGCCCTCGAGCTTTCCGGCGACCTGCTCCGCCTCGCCCCTGAGTTCGAGATTGCGGGCCTCGAGCTGCGTCCGCTCGCTCTCGAACTTCTTCAGATTGGCCTCGTTGGCCCTGAGCGCCCGCCCGGTGGGCAGGAGGAAATTGCGCGCATAGCCGGGCTTCACGGTGACGATGTCACCCATCTGGCCGAGCTTTTCGATGCGCTGAAGCAGGATCACTTGCATGGGATGAGACCTTTCCTTGGCGGGCGACGGGATGGACAGGAACCTCAATCGGGCCGGGCCGGCGGTCCGCCGCGCCGGGCCCCGAACCGGGCCCTGATCCGGAGGAAAGGGTCGAGCAGGCCGATCAGCGCCACCAGAACTGCGGCGTAGAGGATGAGGACGACCGCGAGATAGACGACGGTGAGGATCGCGGCCCGCGCCGCGAGGCCGGCGGTGATCGTGTGGATCACCGCGAGACCGACCAACAGATAGGCCGATCCCCAGATATTGGCGGTCGCGATCGCGACCATGCCGGGCGATCCCGGCGTCAGGCTGGCGACGATCGTGACCGCCAGCACCGCGCCATAGACGCGCGGCATGTCGAGCGCGCCGAGATCGGGCCACGGCCGCTGGAGCCGCTTCGAGGTCCGGATCACCCGCCCGGCGAGCCACAGATTGGCGAGCATGACCAGCGCCCACATCGACGCCGCGCCGACCAGGAGGATGCTCGCATAGGAGTGTGCGTAGGCCGCTGTCTCCTCCGGGCTGGCGTCGCCCCCCTCCAGCATCGGGTAGAGCCAGTTCTCGACCGGGACGATGGCGTTGGCGCGGAACGATTCCGCGTCCGGGCCGAAATAGAACATGGCCGCGAGGACGAGGCCCGATGCCGCCCACGACACCCGCGTCAGCAGCCGGCCCGGCGGATACCACTCGACCGGTCCGCCGCCGTCCTGGCGCGACAGCATCGCAAGCTGCGTGAGCCATGTCGCCGGCGCCGCGCAGGTGAGCGCGAACAGCACCGCGGCCTCGGCGCTGAACGCCGCGCCGGCGACCACCATGCCGAGCCCGGAGCCGAGCGCCGCCGTCCGCCAGCCCCAGCCGAGCCCGGCGATCATCAGCGGCAGCGGCGTCAGATAGGTCAGCACCACCGCCAGCGGCGAGGCGGTGAACGCCGATCCGAAGATGAGGCTCGATGTGAGGCCGGCGCCGAGGCCGATCAGGATCATTGCGGTCATCGTTTCGCTGTCCCGCGTCAACCGCGGTTAGAGGCGCGGCGCGCCCCAACCGAGACCTGTGGGTCCGGGGTTCAGGTCATTCAAACATGAAGGGCGGCCCGCCAGTGGTCCGATTGCGACATTTGCCTTCCTTCGCCGCACCCGCCCTGGCAAATGTCGCAATCATCAGGACCACCAGCATGTTATTGAATCTAGTGGAGCTTTTGAATTTGACATTTGCGCACGAGCTTGCCAGCAACCGGGACTCAAATGTCAAATTCGCTCCACTAGCTCACCATGTAGGGCAGAAGGCCCAGAAATCGCGCCCGCTTGATCGCCTTGGCGAGTTCGCGCTGCTTTCCCGCCGAGACCGCCGTGATCCGGCTCGGCACGATCTTGCCGCGCTCGGACAGGTA
>Ga0326597_10004744_pt1 | contig 19029 bp, 21 predicted proteins | sample RVTome_12_FD_203789 | JGI IMG/M metagenome (GOLD analysis project Ga0326597, IMG submission 203789) | Soil microbial communities from uranium-contaminated site in the Upper Colorado River Basin, Wyoming, United States - RVT100D185 | ecosystem: Environmental > Terrestrial > Soil > Contaminated >... | reverse complement strand
CGAGAATCTGGGCTGTTATTACCTGGGCGGCCAGTCCGAGGGAGACGCCAAAGCTAGCCGCCAGCAAAGGGATGGCTGGTACCGTCATGCCGAGCCCGAAGCTCATCGCGAGCGAGGGCGCGTAAATCGTAAGGAGGCTCTTGGTGTTTTCGCTCGCGTGGATATGCACTCGTGATCCGCTTTCGAGTTCGTCCGTGATTGAGACAGCGGTCGACCGACTTCCCGAGGACAATGTGCAGCATAGCAAGGCCCCAGATGGTCTCGCTCTATCGTGTCGCTCGTCTCCAGGACCTTCGGGAAGCCGAGCGGCCTCTATTCAAGCTCACCGACCTGCGCGAGAATAGCCATCGGTCGTACTGGACACAAGACGGCTAGGAGGCTCAAGAAATGCAGGAGACCGCTGAGATTTCAAGCAATCTCATCGTTTCCCTCCACGCCGGCTACGAGGCTGCCGACGAATACGTTAACGCCTACATTGCCCGGCCTGTGAATGGCGGGCAGAGGGCAGGCGTGGTCCTCCTCTCGGGCATGAACGGCCTCAGCTGGACCCAGCGGGAGATAACTCGCATGTACGCCCGGGCAGGCTTCGTTGCACTCTCGCCGGATTTCATGGATGGTCTTCTGCCAAACAGTCGAGTGAAGGCACTCCACGCAAAGAATTCACTAGATGTGGCCCGGGCGGTGGAGCAGGTTACAGCCGGCGCCGACTTCCTGCGAAGCCTCCCTTGGGTCGGACCTGAAGGCCCTGTTGGCGTCATGGGGTTCTGCCTAGGCGGCGGTCTCGCGCTACTAGCGGCCGCCAGGACGCAGAAGTTCCAGGCTGGCATCGTCTATCACCAGAGCCTGTTCCCCGATCCTCGTGAGCTGGAAGGCATCAAGTGTCGACTGCAGTGTCACTACGGCACTGAGGATCAATCGTCGCCCAGGACGGAAGTCGACGCGTTCATCCAAGCCCTGGATAGGTACGGTGTGAAATACGAGCTCCACTGGTATGAAGGCATGGGCCACAGCTTCGCCCAGATTACGCCCGAGGCAGATGTGCAACCTGCTCGGCGCGAAGCAACCAACCTTTCCCAGGAGCGCTGCTTCGAGTTCCTTCGACAAGAGCTCGAACCGGTAACCGGCTTCGAGCCTGTGGATGAGCACAAGGCAGATGGCGGGCCTGTCGGGACTCCTGATCCAGCGCCTTAGAAGGGGCCATGACGACAACCCAGCCTTACGAACATTCGCCTCATGACTGGCAATCGTCAGAGTACGTGCGCGATTGGGTCAAGAACGACGTTACGAAGGACGAAGAGCGTCGCCCGATACTTCGTCGGATGCTCAAGAAGGCCGGGGTCGCTCCGGAGACTTCGATCAACGTACTCGATTTAGGTGGCGGATACGGCATCGTTACCAGCGTGGTGCTCGAAGAGTTTCCTAACGCGCGGGTGACGCTACAGGACTACTCCGCGCCAATGTTGGAGCACGCTCGAGAACGGCTGTCCGCGCACGCGGGTGCGATGCACTTTGTCCACAGCGACCTTCAAGACCCGGCTTGGGTCGAGAGCGTCGACGGGCCATATGACCTCGCCCTGTCCGCTATCGCGATCCACACGATCGGCGGGCGGCAGCACATGGAACAGGTTTATCACGGCGTCTTCGGTCTGCTGAACGCTGGAGGCGTGCTGCTGAACTGCGACTACGACTACACGGCCCCAGCCGAAATGCAGGCAAAGTGGCTTGGGCAGGCTGGCTTCGAGAACGTAGAGGTGGAGGCGGTTGCCCGCGATCACCTTTTCGTTTTTTCGGCACGTAAGCCTGCCTCGAGCTGACACCCCGCCGCCCGCCACCCGCGAGTGGCGCGAGATGAAGATGCAGCCGTCGCCAGAGCAAGCGCTGCGGCACCGGGAGCGGCAGAAGGCAAAAGAGCCCAAATTGGCGAGGATGGAGGCGAGGCATGTCTTTTCTAACCGAAGAGCAACGGGAACTAGCCGAAGAGATTGCATCGCTTCTAATCGAGCGCGGCCAGACCGTCTCCGTGGCGGAAGGAACCACTGGAGGCCTTGTTTCCGCAGCTCTATTGTCAGTCCCTGGTGCGTCACGCTATTACTCGGGCGGCGGCGTCCTCTATACGTTGAACTCCCGAGTCCAACTCTCAGGTGCGGCCGCTGAGTTGTTCGCGGATTACCGCGGCACGACGGCAGAGATGGTAGCCGCCGTTGCTGAGGCCATGCGGCTGCGCCTGGACGCGAACTGGTGCATTGCTGAATCTGGCCTGGCCGGGCCCAACCAGTGGACGGTCGGGTGCGCCTCCAGGCAGGACGACGATGGCTGTCGCCGGGCCTGTCACACATACTGAAATCGTCGAGACGGGCATGGCCGACCGCGAGGCGAATATGGTCGAGTTCACGACTCGCACTCTTCGTTTCTTGCGAGATGCCTTAGTTGAAGCCCGCGCTTAGTGGGTTTGTCACGATGAAGATGCAGCCGTCGCTGGAGCGGGCGCTGCGGCACCGGGAGCTGCTGAAGGCGTGAAGCTAACGGAGACTGCTCTTACCCGTCTCGCTGTTCAGATGTCTGAGCGTCAACGGGTTCTCTCAGATCTCAGGGCTCCCTGGGCAGAAGGGCAGGTCGGTCCAGGCGCTGAGGTTGCTGGTTAGGCAGCGCGCTCCGTCATCAAGGCCGACCATCTGCTGCTGAATATCTGGCGTTTGTCCGAGGAAGAGACGTTTTCGCCGGCCGGCGCTTCCACTTTGGTGGTCGTTCCTCACCAGGCAAGAGCTGGGAGGCGATTTCCACCAATGTCACTTTCGAGCCGAAACGCGCCAGGATCTGCGCGATCTCACATCCCACCGGACCGCCTCCGATGATGACGGCGGACTCGGTATACGCCGTAGCGGTGGAGACTTCTTCACTGGTCCAGAAAGCGACGCCATCCAGGCCTTCGATGGGCGGGAGCGTAGCTACAGTCCCGGTAGCGACGACCAGGTCGTCCCATTCCAGTTCGCGGCCATTGCCCACCAACTGATGCGGTCTCACGATACGCCCACGGCCGCGGATCAGCGTGGCCCCGGACTCCTCGATTGCCCGGGCATGGCCGGAGTCATCCAAATGGAGATTGCTCCAGTCGAACAGCCATCTGATAACCGCCCTGCCAATGCCTCTCCGTTGGCTGTTGAACCGCAGCCTTCTTGATGAGATATCGGCAACGGCCCAGCACAAGATGATCACCCTCCGTCCGTGGGCTTGACATCTTGTGATATCCAGGGATGGAGAGCAGACAGGAATTCGGCCGCGATCCTGGCCTGGCCTCGCCTCGGCCCGCCTCTGATTCACCAACAGGCGACCAAGCTTCTCGCCGCACCTAGGCGAGGGCGGCACGCTGCGTTTCGCACACAACTTGATCAGCCGTCCAAGTGAGGATCTATTGAGACAAGCTGCCTGCGAAATAAACGGCCGGCCCAGATGTCCGAGAGGCCGAGACTGCTGCGACCGAGCGTCAGAACGATCCGGTCTTAACCTCTCCATCGCGCTTGTAATTGGCCACTATCACTCCGGACGGTGACGTTGTGGTTCGTTCCAGGGTGAAAGCCGCAGGTGACGTCCCATCCTCAAACAGGCGCTTTCCCTGGCCGAGGGTTACGGGGAAGATCTTGCACCACAGCTCATCGACTAGGTCATATTTCAGCAGGGATTGACTGAGGTTGCCGCTGCCGTGCACTTGTAGCGGCGGCCCGTCCTGTGCCTTGAGCTTCTTTATCTCTTCGACAGCGTCGCCGTTGATAAAGACGGAGTTGCTCCACTCGTGCTCCCGGCGCGTGTTCGAAACGACGTACTTCGTCGCCTCGTTGATCCCGGGCCAGTCATCCGCATGCTGAGGCCAGTACGATGCGAATATCTCGAACGTCTTTCTGCCGAGTAGCAGCGCGAATGGCCCAGTCATTTGCTCAGCCATTACATTGCCGAGAGCCTCGTCGAAGTAGGGAACGGTCCAACCACCGTATTTGAAGCTACCGGAAGGGTCTTCTTCGGGCCCGCCGGGCGCCTGCATGACGCCGTCGAGGGTAATGAACGACAGAACGACGATGTTTCTCATGATCTTTACTCTCCAATTCGTAGTTGACGTAGACCGACATTCCCCACATCAACCGGCCTGGCGGCAGAGAGGCCACCTCCTGGCGCCGGGAAAGTACGCCTGTCACGTCGGGTTGTCAAACTGCGCCGAAGCTCTCTTGCGACCGGCTTAACTCCCAAACATCCTCGATTTGAAGGCCGGAGCTGAGCAGAAACGATAGCGAGGCCGCGCCCCGTGTCGAGGCCCATTGTCTGCTTATGGCTCCGGACACCCTCTCAGCCACTTGCCAGTCTCAGGCGGTCGATCCGCTTCAGTAGCGCCGCGAACAGCGCTCTCGATACCGCTACCTCCGCGTTTTTCGTCCAACGGATGAGAACAAGGTGGGGTACCCGCAACCACGCCCGGCCCACGATCCGCCTGAACACAGAACTGGCCAAAAAGCCACTCGACTGCGTCGAATATGTCGTTGTTCACGAGATGGCCCATATTCTCGAACCCTCGCACAACCCTCGGTTCATCGCCCTCATGGACCAGTTCATCCCAACTGACAGCACCGCCGGCAGCAGCTAAACCAATTGCCGTTCGACGAGAGCATTGGTCGTACTGAGGAGAGCCCTCAAGCGGGAGACCCTGCCTCCTCGAGATATCGCGCTTGCACACTAATAACATATGGCGGCACTTTGACAGGCCCTGCTCCCCAGGGACAAGATCACAGCGCGGTGACGGACGAGCGAATACAAAGGCAGATCCAACGACCCGTCGGTCAGACTGCCCCCGTCGGGTTCCGGGCTGCTGCCTGTTTCGACACACGGGTCTCGGCGGGCGCGGGCGAGATCGATAGGCCGAAGCACCAGTCATGAACCACAAGACGCGAGTGATCGCCGGCCTGGTCGCGCTCTTGGGGCTGGCCGCCGTCCTGACAGCCGTCATCATCAAACGCGGCGCTTCAGACGATGGCGACTTGGCTGCCGCAGTCACGCCTTCGCCATCCGCTACGGCAGCGGTGCCGTCCCCGACGAGTGAACCGCAGCCAACTGTCTCGCCGACCGCGACTGCGACGCCAAGCCAGATCGCCTCCACGTCCATAGCCACTCCTACAAGCACCTCCGAGCCTCCCACACAGACGCCGACAAGGGTGCCCGCGCCACCCCAAACAACAGACGCCTTCGATTTCAGCCGCGAGCTCTTCAGCGCATCCTCAACGCTGAGTCTCATGCCAGCGCAAGTGAATGCCGCCAGTGGCGCCGCCACGTTGAACGGCGTCGACACGCGGGCGCCGAGCATCCCCTTTACGTTCGATTGGGGCGACGGTACGACAACAGACGGCTGGTTTCTTCAAGCCCACACCTACGCCGACTGGAGCCGGAACTACCTAGTCAGAGTGACAGCGCACTACGGCGCCGGCCAGACTGGGAGCGCTGCGACCGTCGTTCGCTTCGTGCCTGCAGCAGTAGACCCGGTCGCCCTGCCAGCCGACACCGCTGTCACGATCCCGAGCCAGCCGGTCTCCATCGGCAGTCGGATTGCCGGCTACTCGCCCGGCAACCTGACTTACTTCGACGCAGGCTACTTCTCGAATACGCCGAGAGCGACCATCGAGTACGTCCTTAGCGTCGCCGCCCTCATCCAGAATGATCTCGTCAACGACGATCTGTTCAAGCCGGGCGGCGCCTTCCGCCAGGTCATCCTCCGCGCACCTGGTTTCCCAGGCATGTACACGATCTGGTACACGAATCCCGTCGCCATCGCTGGTGGCGAGAGCACCTTTGGAGCTAACATCGCCTACTCCTCCCTCCTGCACGAGATGGGTCACAACCTGACCCTTAACAGCCCCGCCTCGTACTTCTACGGCGGCAAGATCGACGGCAACGCCAACGCCATATTCTCGGAAAGCATGGCCCAGATATTCCAACACGTATCCGCTTATGAGTTGCTCAACAACGTGGGCAGCTACGGGATAAGTGGTGACCTCGCGTTCGACATCGCCCAGGATGCTCGCGCCACGATGCGAGCCGTAAGATCGGCTTACGAGCGCTACCTTTCGGGCGGCATGCCCTTCGCCTCATGGAACGCCCCTGCAACACCTGATGACGAGACCTTCGGCACATTCATGACGATCGCCCATCAGTTCTTCGTCCACTCAGAGAGCGACGGCCTCGGCTATCGGGCTCCTTTGACGCGGATGATGCGCCTACTTCAGGACCTCAATGAGGACTGGATCCAGCGCTACGATCCCGCTCACGACAGTCAGGCCGGAGCCAGCTTTCGAGCTACCCTGATGGTTGCCGCAATCTCGTACGCTTTCTGCACTGACTTGCGCCAGGAGTTTCGCGGGCTCAACTTCCCAGTAGACGATGCGGTCTACGTCGAGTTTCGCGCCGGGCACGTGTGCTGAAGGTCGGCGACCTCCGTGCCGCCGCATCTCCAGGCCGGGGCTAGATCACGGCGCCGAGCGCCACGTGACACGATGTCGTCATCGTGGTAGGTCGCTAGCGGGGCTTCTGGATTGACATGCCCCCTCGCGGGCTACATGATCGCGGCGCCGTGACAAATGAACGCATCCAGCGGCAGATCAGTCGCCTCCTCGACGAAGCTGACCGGCACTGTCTAGGCTGGACTGGGCTACCGTTGACAAGCGAGCACGGGCAGTGCTCGCAGCAGAGCCCGGGAATGCCGCTGGCGCGGCTTATCTGGCGATGGCTGCGCGCGGCCTCGAGGCATCCAAAGAGCAGGCGGCGCCCGAAGTCCCCGAAGCGGTCGGGCCATCGCGAGTCTCGGTTCAACCGACCTCCTTCATCGATGGCCGCTACAAGGCAATCAAGTTCCTCGGTGAGGGTGGCAAGAAGAAGGTCCACCTAGCGCACGACGAGAAGCTCGACCGCGACGTAGCCTTCGTCTTGATCAAGGCCGAGGTCTTCGGCGACGCCCGCCTCACCGGCGCTCTACTCGACCGCCTCACCCATCGCTGCCACATCATCGAGTTTCAGGGCGACTCCTTCCGCTTCAAAGAGAGCCTGCGTCGCAAGGCCAAGACTTCGTCCTAACCCGCCCCGGGCCTACTGACGCGCCTTCCCCTCACCCAGGGTGGGTCCCTTTTCGATCATCGAAGTGGGTCCCTATTCCGAACGACCATCATGGGGTCTGTCCGCTCAAGCATCGCCGAGCGCATCAAGAACGTCGATCAAAGCATCAGCAACTACCTGCGGTCTCGCTGTCATGTAAAGGTGACGGCGGTCGAGCCTAATGACCGGCCAGCCTCTAAGCGCGGCTTCGTCCGCTTGCGGTGCATAGTTGGCCGAGAGTTGCACGTACCTAACCGACGCGTCGGGCCACCAGTCGGGCACGACCCTAACCTCCTTGAAAAATGTGAATGGAACAGGCGGACATTCCGCCTCGATTCTGGCTCTAAGAGTTTCGTCAGGGACTAGCAACGCCATCGCTCCTGGAGGTTGCCACTCAGGCCAAGGGGGAACCATACCGTCTACGGCAAGGGAGCGGAGCCGCGCCTCAAATTCTGAATCGCTCGCTGACAAGATGGGGTGGGGCCGGTTTTAGGGATACCCGCATCGAGTAACACGTAGCCATTAGCCTTCCTTCCCAGTGCCCCTGCAATTAGGGGCAACAGGGGTCCGGCGCCACTATGGCCAACAAGAACAACCGGACCCGGCCCAATGGAAAGTGCGATCGCTTCTGCAAACTGGCTGGCCGTTTGCGGTGGCGGGCTTAAGGCGATCCGTGATTCAATGCCGCGTTCTTCAAGCTCCTCTGCGAAAGGGAGCCAAACGGACGGACCGGTGAACGGACTATGAATAAGGGCGAGAGGCACTCCTGGCACAGCGGCATAATAGCGCTTTGATTTAGGCAGGCCATGTCGGGCAATGCCAGGCTTGGCCGTCCCCCTCAACGAGGAAAGGCCGAGCATGTGGCAGGGGTGTGCCCCACACCCCGGGCCCGAGGGAGCATAACCGTCCGAGTGCGACGGTGAGGCTGGCTACATGGCCGACGACCGCGACGGTCTCGCCGCTGCAGGCCGCCCTGTCGCTACTCATCTGTGAAGCGACAGGTGCCGAACGGGCCTGTGAAACGGTTCTTTCGGCTCCACTTCCCCACGCATCGCCCGAGCGACGATAGGTCATCTCGCCGCCAGGGGCTCGGGCCTCTCGCCCTGCTGCGGCGTTTGCCCCTGCCCGGCAGCGGCATCGTCTCATGCCGGTCAGAAACCCGGTTCGCTCACCCGTCGCCCCCTGCTCACTATCCTCGGCATCGGGGCCGTCGTTGCGGTGCTGATCGGGGTGCTGGGCGCGCTCGACGCCTTCGTCAGAGCCGGAGACCGCAGCGACGCCGCGCTCGCCGGCGATCAACCCGACCGCCTGATCATCGAGCTCGGCGGGCTCTCGGACAGCGACTCGACCGCCTACGACGCCGTCGAGTCCGGCGCCCCGCTTAGCCGGGCGAGCCGGTCACCCGCCTTCCGGCGACGCTCACCGGCGACTCGGAGGAGATCAACGTCTTCGTCGACTTCGTGGAGTATGCGAGCACGCTCTGGCGGCCGACGCAGGACGGCGCCGCGCCGACTCCTCGAGACCCGGCATCATCCTGGCTCGCAAAGCGGGCGGAGACCTTGGAATCGGCACCGGCGATGGCGTGGCCGTGCGCCATCCTCTCCGCGAGGAAGCCGGTTACCGCGTCGTGCAGACGGAACTGACCGTGCTTGGCTTCCACGAGCACCCCTTCCGCGCCTACGCACACATGGATCGGTCCCACCTTGACCTTGTCGGCCTTTCCGGCACGGCGAACCAGATCTCGGCGCTGCCGACTTCCGGCCTCAGCCAGGTCGAAGCCAACGGGCGCTCTTCGAGCTCCCAGAAGTCGCATCAGTTCAGACGGTATCTGCCGTTGCCGGGGCAATCAGCGACCGGATCGACGACTTCGCCGCGGTCTTCTACGTGCTGGAGGGGGCGGCGCTGCTGCTGGCCGGCCTGATCGCCTTCAACTCGGCGGCGATAAACGTCGATGAGCGCCGCCGCGAGCACGCCACGATGTTCGCCTTCGGGCTGCCCGTCAGTGCCGTGCCCCGGACGGCCGTCGTCGAAAACGCTTTACTTGGTATCGCGGCTACGCTGGTCGGACTTCTGGCGGGCTTCCTCTTCGTGCAATGGCTGGTTGAGGTGACGCTGGCGCGGACCTCTCCGGACAGCGGTCTCGAAGCCGGCTTGAGCCTGGAGGCGATCCTGATAGGCACTGTCGTCGGCGTCGTCGAGTGATTGGAGTTGCGGGAGTCCGATTCGCCCCGTCTCCACCAAGAACTACTTCCCGCCTGAATCTGAAAAGCCGATTCAGGCGGAGCTTCCCGTCAGAGTCGATGCCCGATCTGATGCCAATGCGGACTTAACCCTCCGCATTGCCGTTACTTGCCGCTCTCTAGCTGCTTCCGCTGCCAGCTGTAGTCAACGTCACCTTCGTAGAACTTCTCCGGGTGCTCGATTGCCCAGAGCTGTTTTCGAATGATGAGGTTATCCGGCTCAAGCGGATAGGCTTGCTTCAACATGCCAATAGCCGCTTCCTTGTCGCCCCGACGAACCGCAGCTCCGGCCTCTCGAAAGAGGCGCAGGGCCTCGTCCGACCACTCCAGGTGCTGCGGCTCTTCGGGCTGGCTCATAGCCGGGGCCGTCAGCCACCTCTCTACAACATCCACCGTCTCGGGCCGACGAATATCGAATCTACCTGCCTTGAGAGCATCTACCCTGCCGTCTGGGCTTACGAGTATACCGTTGGGTATCGCTTTGAAGCCGAAGGTGCTGCCCAGGACGTTGTCCGCGTCCAGAAGCGTCGGGAACGTCTCAAGAGTCGGCTCGGCGAAGCGCCTCGGCAGCTGGGTCCCCTGGGTGTCTATCGCGACAGACAGGAATGAAAAGTCGGCAGTACCTCTGTCTTGAACGAACCTCTGCCAAACTGGCAGTTGACCTCTACACGCTCACCACGATGCCCACATGAACACGAGAAGCTTTCGTCCCAGGAATGTCGAGAGGGAAACCGGCTCGCCTTCGAGGTCCGGTAGGACGATTTGGGGAACGGCCTCCCCTACGCCGATGAACTTGGACATCACGTAGCCTCCATAGCGACCATGTCGCTTGCCTTCGCTCGCAGTATACCGCGGGCGCCGCGGCACCGGGATGCCAGCTTGCCACTACCCCGACGAGCGCCCCAAGGTCGTCGCGCACCTCAACTTCGCCCTCATCGAGGCCGTGGCGGACATGGGCGGCTGGATCTTCGGTGTCTCGCCGGCCGCGTGCCTAAGCGGACGGCCCGAGCTCCACCTCGCGAATTTCCATCTTCGCGACGTTACCGCCAAACTCGACGTTCGCTGCGGCGCGGGCAGCCTGTACGGCCTTGGTCTTTGCCTCCAGGTCAGCCGCGTTCTCGTAAGTCCGGATCCAGATGAACTCGTTCTGAGGTCGGTTGACCCAAGTGGAGACAATGGGCCATTGAGCCGTCTTATGGAGGGGCATGACCTCCTCCTCGAAATGCTTCAGGAAGTTGTCCAGTTCTCCCCGGTTGATCGTGTAGATGCGGATCTGCGCTAGCATTTGCCTCTCCTGTTTGGCGGTATCCCCGCGCTGTGCTCATTCGGTTCGTGCTGCCTGACAGCCAGGATCGCAGCTTTTGGCCTTACCGTCGTGGTGATACTGAGGCACGGCGAGCTGCTGAAGGCGTAGGCTTAGGGGCGACGAGTGCCTTCCCTGGCTCGCAGAACCGGAGGTATGCAGTGGCAACACTATCCGAAGAAGTGCAGCAATTCATTGACGAACCCAACCTGGCGATCTTTGTCACGCTCATGAAAGACGGCTCACCCCAGTCCACCATGGTCTGGGTCGACCATGACGGCGAGAATGTGCTGATCAACACGCCCCTCGGAAGCCAAAAAGAGCGCAATCTGGGACGAGACCGACGGGTCTCGCTCTGCGTTATCGACCGGGACCAACCCCATCGCTACGTGCAGATCCGCGGCCGCGTCATTGAGATTTCGGGCGGCGAGGAGGCGTGGCAGCACATCAACAAGCTCTCGCAGAAGTACAACGGCCGTGATTACCCCCGACGACAGGAGCGGGTCAAGGTCGTCGTTGCGCCCAGCCATGTCTTCGCACCAGGGGGCGGACGCGGAGAAGGGCAGTCGAGCAGATGGAGCTGATGACGATGCGACGAGGCCGTCGAGCCGATGCAGCCCTCACGCGCGCGGGCGTGCGGCCTTGGAAGCTGCTGAAGGCGTAGGGCAGACAACCGGGCGATAGTGTCAACGAGCTGGACGTGGAAGAAGGAGCGTGCCGTAGCCGTCGACCGCCCGGCGTCGTTATCCCTTGGGTTACGCGTCTCTCCGAGCAGCACGCTGCCCTGAGGCCCTAAAAACCCGACGGCCCCGTCTTGGTCGGTGGCGATCTCGCGGCGCCTTCGTGGCCGAATCGGTCGAATCGCGAGCCCAGCCGGCCCGCTGCAAGATCGGCATTCGTTCCTCGCTGGCTGCCCCAACCTCTCGGTCTTGGGCAGGCGATTCGACGTTCCCTAATCGAGAGCGTCGCCTGGACGAGAGCGAGAATCGTCCGGCGTCGCAGTCAGATGGCCTAGCCAGAACGGCAGATACCCACCCCCGCTTCCGCGTCGATAACCCCTACGGAGGGGAAAATGGACCTGAGCCACCGCCTGTTTCCTGGACCGGCGCTGCTGATCGCGCTTGCAGCGGTCGCAGCCATCGCCTGCGGCGGCGCAGACGGTGAGACCCCGGTCGAGGAGATTAACCTCGCGACATACGCGGGCTCAGACTCAGCACTGGTCTACATCGCTGAGCAAGAAGGCTTCTTCGCTGACAACGGCGTCCACGTCACTCTCCAGGAGTATGAAGCCGGCAAGCTGGCTGCTGACGCGCTTCTCGCCGGCGAAACCGACATCGCCACCACGGCCGACTTCGTGTTCGTGAGCAACAGCCTGGAGCAGGACGGACTGAGAATCCTCGGGACCGTGGCTCAGTCGGAGACAATCGAGCTCGTCGCGCGACGCGACCGCGGCATTTCTAACCCGGCGGACCTGAGGGGAAAGAAGATCGGCGTGACTCGCAAGAGCTCCGGCGAGTTTCACCTCGGCACCTTCCTGACGTTCAGCGGCCTGTCCCTCTCCGACGTTGAAGTCGTGGACTTGAACCCGTCGGAGCTGATCGATGCCGTCTCGCGAGGCGAGATCGACGCCGCGTTCACCCGGGGCCTCAACGTCTTCGAGATCAAGCAGGCTCTGGGGGACACCGCGTTAGCGTGGCCAGGACAGAACGGCCAGTTCTTCTACTTCCTCCTGCTCGCGAACGAGACGTTTGTTGGCGAGCGTCCCGAAGCTACCGCCCGCTTCCTACGCGCCCTAGAGCAAGCGGCAGACTTTACGCGGGCCAATGACGAGGCGGCCAAGCAGTTCGTCGAGCAGAAGTTTGGCTACGAGGCCGCCTATCTCGATGCAATCTGGCAGAAGCACGACTTCGTGGTCAGTCTGCCGCAAGCGATGCTCCTGGTACTCGAAGATCAGGCGCGCTGGCGAATCGAAAGCGGCCTGACCGAGGCGACACGCGTGCCGAATTTCCTCGACTACCTCTATCTAGAGGGCCTGGAAGCCGTCGCCCCGGAAGCCGTGACCATAATTCGCTGAGCTGATGAAAGTCAGAACAAAGCTACTCGTCGGGGCGGCGCTTTCCATCGCTACCGTGATCGCCCTTACTGTTGCCGTCTTCGCCACGGACCGGCAGGCAAGCAAGGCTATCGAGCGCAGTGCGGCGGCGGAGCGAATGCTGCAACGCCTCCTGATCTTGAACGCTCTGAGCCTCGACTTCGTAGCCCAGAACGAGGCAGTCGGTGTCACTTTCGTGCCCGCCAACGGTCGCGCTGTCGAACAATGGCAGGCGACTTACGCCGCGCTTGGCACGGCGCTCTCGGCGGATGCGTTCGGCGATTGGAAAGCCCAGGCGGGCGTTGTGGAGGACATCGAGAACGATCTCGCGGCCCTCGAAGCCGTATTCGCGCAGATGGTTGCGATCCGAGAAAGCGAAGGAAGCCGTATTGAACGCGACGGCCGTGGCGCGGCCCTGGAGCAGCGATTAACAGTCCAGCTGTCGCTGAACTCGCAATCACTGAATAACAGCATTCACGATCTGGGAGGCGCTGCCCTCCAGGGAATCTCCGACACCCAGCAAAAGCGCACCGTTCTCGTGCTCGCCCTGGTTGGGGGCCTCACTGCGGTCTTCGCGGGTACCAGCCTGACCGTGTTCCTGAGCGTCGTCAAGCCGGTCGAAACGTTGACGCACGCGGTCGCCGCCGTCGCCGAAGGGGACCTCAACGCTACTGTCACCGCAAGCAGTAAAGACGAGATCGGCATCCTCGGCCGCGGCTTCAACACGATGTCCAGCCACCTCAGGGAGACGCTGGACGTTTCGGAGAGGCACGCATCGGCGCTGGTTAGCGCCAACGAGCGGCTGGAGACCGAGATCGCCGAGCGGCGCCGGGCGGAGGGCGAGGTCCGGCGGAAGAGCGAGGCGCTGGAACAGCGGGCGCAGGATCTAGCGCGCACAAACACGGAGCTGGACGCTTTCACCTACAGCGTATCGCACGACCTCAAGGAGCCGCTGCGCACCCTGGAGGCGTTCAGCGGCTTCCTCCTGAAGGACTACGCCGACGCGATCGATGACCAGGGCCGCGAGTACCTCGAGAAGATGGGCAAGGCGAGCGTGCGGATGAAGAGCCTGATCGAAGACCTCCTGCGCTTATCACGAATCGGCCGCGAATCGAAGCCGCCGAGGCGGATCGACGTCAGCAGCGTCGTCTCGGAGGTCGCCGAGGGGCTGGGCGCGGCCATCGCCGAGAAGGGAACGGTCATCGAAGTGGAGGAAGGCCTGCCGGACGTGCTGGCGCACCACGGCCGGATCGAGCAGCTCTTCGCCAACCTCATCGGCAACGCCCTGAAGTTCACCAAGGACGACCGGCCGCTGGTGAAGGTCGGCGCGCGGGCTGCTGAAGACGGGATGGCGACCTTCTACGTACAGGACAACGGCATCGGCATCGACCCCGAGTACCACGAGCGGATCTTCGGCGTCTTCCAGCGCCTCCACAGGCGGGAGGAATACGAAGGCACGGGCGCGGGACTCTCGATCGTGAAGCGAGTGGTTGAGTTCTACGGCGGCCAGGTCTCGTTGGAGTCCGCGCTGGGCGCCGGCACGACGTTTGTATTCACGCTCCCGCTCTGGACGGAGGCAGCTGCCACCGCAGAGTGGGAGGCAGCGTAGCAGCGAGGAGATTGACCATGGATAGTCTCAGAGCGGCCCAGATCCTGCTGGTTGAGGACAACCCGGACGATGTCGAGATCACACGTCGGGCGTTGACAAGGAGCCGTCTGGCAAACGACCTCCACGTCACGCGAGACGGTCAGGAGGCGTTGGACTTCCTCTTTCGCCTCGGCCGGTACGGTAACGGCGCTGATACACCCCGGCCTGATCTCATCCTCCTCGACCTGAACCTCCCCAAAGTCAACGGCATCGAGGTGCTCGAGCGGATCCGGGCAAACGAGCACGTCTCGATCATCCCAGTGATCATGCTGACGGCATCGGAGCGTGAGGAGGACGTGGCCAGGAGCTACAAGCTCGGCTCCAACACCTACATCTCGAAGCCGGTGGAGTTCGAAAAGTTCCTCCACGCCATTGAGCTCATCGGCGAGTACTGGATCGTCGTCGCAACCTTGCCGCCGAAGGCGGCGTAGGAGAAGCCAGATTAAATACGAGGACCTTGTCGAATGCTGAATAAGTGGAGCCAGTTGACCCGAGGCCGGAAGGAAGCGCTCCCGCAAGGCGGAGACGATCTTCTTGCTCAGGTCCTGCCGTCGAACACCCGAATCCTGGTGGTCGAGGATAATCTCGACGACCAGGAGATCATCAAGAGGGCTTTGAGTAACTTCGGGGCCAAGAGCAAGACTCTTGCTGTCGCGTCGGGGGAGGCGGCCCTGGAGGCCGTCCGGACCCAGGACTTCGACGCAGCCCTGATCGATTACAACCTCCCCGGAATGAACGGCCTTCGGGTCGTGGAGCAGCTAAAGGAGTGCGCACCCGACACACTGCTGATCATGATCACGGGTGCCAGAAACGATCAGGTTGCGGCCTCCGTCCTCAAGCTCGGCGCGGCGGATTATCTGGCCAAGGATGACTTCCTCACTGGTAGCGTCATCCGCTCCCTCACAGCGGCGCTGAGAAAACGGAACGATGAGCGACGTATGCGGAGGGAAGAGGTGGTCTCCAGTGGCACCGGCAAGCTGGACTCCTCCATAGAGGGCACCGGCTGGCTCGCTGAATCTCTCATGGCGAGTGGGGGCTTGCGCGTCGCCGGCTCCTATCCACGGGAGGCCGCGGATGAAAAATGGATCGATCTCGTCGAAATGTTCAGGACCTACATCGTGGACTGCTTCGCCAACTACCCCACCTTTGATGCCAGCGAGGAAGCATCGCTCGTTGAGAAGTTCGTGTACCGCGGCTCCAGCCCTCTTGAGGTAGTCGCCTCATTCCAGCACGCCCTGGTTGCCGTGAGGGCGGCCGCGACGACTATGGGTATCGACGCGACCTTCGATCCAAACCTGACGCTAGCGCGAATGCTCGCCTTGCTGGTGGCGGAATACCAACGCCAGCTCGCCTTCGAGAGCGTGGCGGCGGCTCAACGCAAGATCGCCTGATCGGGCTTGCTCAGCGTAGCGCCGCCTCCTGCTCCCGCAGCGCGCTGAACATCACGAGACCCAGGGAGAGGAAAAGGGCCGCGACGACCGTGAACCCTAGATCGAGCGAGATCGCCGCGAAGAGCGCTGCCCCCGCGGGCCCGATGCCGAATGACAACGCCTGGGCGGTGGCAGCGATGCCGAAGCCGGTTCCTCGCCGCGAGCGCGTCACGTTGCTGGCGATGTGGGCGTTGATCGCCGGCACCAGCGACGCCACGACGAGCGCGACCATAAGAAAGCCGACGAGGTAGATCATGAAGGATTGGCTGACCGCGAGGACGACAAATCCGGCCGCCGCAAAGGCGCAGGCCGCTCCGAAGGCGTGACGCATGCGGCCCGGCCGGAACACGATCGGCGCCAGGAACAGCACGCCGATCGCGCTCACGAGCCCGCCGAGCGTGAAGGTAATGCCGGCCTCGCCGGCGGTGTCAGCGCCACCGTTGAGCGCCTTCAGCGCAATCGGTGTCGAAAGCCGGACCAGCTCGTTCATGGCGTAGACGCTGAAGAGGGCGGAGACGCCGAGAATGAACTGCGGCGTCGCCTTGAAGGGCTCGATCTCCCGCTTCTGGCCGTCTTCGGTCTGGCGCCGCGCCACCCGATCGCGAGGCACCCAGAGCAGCACCATCGTCGCCGTAAACAGCGGCACCACGGAAGCGACGATGATCGTCGTCCTGAAATCGAACAGCAATGCCAGCACGGCCCCGACGGCAGGACCCGTCGTCGTGCCGAGGTGCTGCGCGCCCGTGAGGGTACTCAGGCTTCGATTGAGCCGGCGGTCCGGCACCAGCACGCTGACGAGTGCGACCGAAGCTGGAATGAACCCAGAAAACAATCCCTGACACGCCGTCGCGATCGCCAGGTGCCAGGGCGCCTGCGCCGCCGCGGCGAACATGAAGGTGATGCTGGCCAGGTAGAGCGCCCGCAGCAGCATGACCTTGCGGCCCCAGCGGTCGGAGAGGACGCCCCAGATCGCGCTGGACGCCAGCCGCCCTAAGCCCTGCATCGTGATCGCCAACGCCACCCAGGCCACGGCGTCGGCATCGCTCTTGGCGCCCAGCTCCAGCGCGTACAGGGGCAGGAAAGGGTACCAGACGCTGAACGACATCCCCGTAACGCCTGCCGCCAGTGCGATGATCAGGGTCGCGCGGCGCCCCTCGTCTGCCGGCAGTCCCTGGCCGGCTAGGTCCCCAGCGGCATCAGACGCCATTGGCTGAGTCTAGCCGGGCGACGCTCTAGGAGAAACGACGACCGTCGCGTAACCGAGGTGCGGACCCTTCGCTATCGGGGTGCGGCCGAGACCATGCTTCGCTGGAGATGGCGCCAGATCTCGATAGGAACATGAGCGTCTCCGCCCTCCATCCCTGGCCGCTTCGTTCGCCGCCTATCTTCAGAGCGAGCTACGCGGACGAAATCTGACCAGGGGCGTCGCTATTCACACAGCGATACCTGAGCCAGCAGATAAACGGCGCCGGAAGCGAGGCTACAGGAAGACCGACGGACGCCGACGGCTGCGACGCGCTACCCCCGTAGCCTGGGCTGCCTGCGAGACGTCACGAGCGACGGCCCGAACGACATTGCGATTGAACACACTGGGGATGATGTACTCCTCGGACAGCTCGTTTTTAGTGACGATACCGGCGATCGCGTTAGCAGCGGCGAGCTTCATGGGTTCGTTCACCTCCGACGCGCGCACGTCCAGGGCACCACGGAAGAGCCCGGGGAAACAGAGGACGTTATTGATCTGGTTCGGATAGTCGGAACGGCCGGTGGCGATTACGCGAGCGATACCTTCGATCTCCTCTGGGCGGCACTCCGGGTCGGGGTTGGCCAACGCAAAGACGATCGGGTCTCGGTTCATCCGGCGGACATCCTCGGCGCCTATGAGGTTCGGCGCCGAGACGCCGATGAAAACGTCGGTGCCGACAATCGCGTCGTGGATGCTGCCCGCGCTCCCGTCTGGATTGAACTCCCCGGCGAAGCGTTCGAGGAGTGGGTTCATGCCAGCAGGCCGACCTGGGTAAACGATGCCGTGAACATCGACTCCGACGATGCTGCGTACGCCGGAAGCCTTGAGGATTCGCGCACAGGCCGTACCCGCTGCTCCGACGCCGGAGATGGAGACGCGGATGTCCTCGATGCCCTTGCCAACAATGCGTAGGGCGTTCAGGAGCGCGGCAAGAACGACGACGGCGGTGCCGTGCTGATCGTCGTGGAAGACCGGGATGTCGAGCTCGGCGCGCAGCCGCTCTTCTATCTCAAAGCAGCGCGGAGCGGAGATGTCCTCCAGATTGATCGCGCCGAAGCCAGGCGCAACGGCCTTTACGATCGCGATGATCTCCTCCGGGTCCTTGGTATCGAGACAGAGCGGCCAGGCGTCGACGCCGGCGAACTCCTTGAAGAGCATCGCCTTGCCTTCCATGACCGGCAGCGAGGCCGTCGGTCCCAGGTCACCAAGGCCAAGCACCGCGGTGCCATCCGTGACGATCGCAACGGTGTTCTTCTTCGTCGTCAAAGTCCAGGCAACGTCCGGGTCGGTCGCGATGGCGTTGCAGACGCGAGCCACGCCGGGTGTGTAGACCGTGGACAGGTCTCGGCGCGTCGTGACCGGTACCTTGTTATGGACTTCGATCTTGCCGCCAAGGTGAGCGAGGAAGACGCGATCGGAGGCGCTGCGAACCGTCAGGCCAGCGACCTTTCTCAGGGCGGCGATGATCCTGCGGGCGTGCCCGGAGTCGATCGCGCCCACGGTGATGTCGCGCACCATATGGTCGCGGTTAGCTTCGACCAGGTCGATCGAGCTGATGTCGCCGCCAGCCTCACCGATCACCGAAGCTACATGACCGAGCATGCCCGGTCGGTTCGAGTACTCGGCGCGAATCGTCGCGGTGTAGCTGCCGCCCGGAACCATACTCTCGACGGCCGAGTTTCTGCGAGTCATGGGCCTCTCTCCCTGCAAAGATGTCTCATTGTAAGCATCGAGGCCGTGCCCAGGTCGATCGGCAGGAGCGCCAGGGCAGCAGGCATGATCGATCGGCGGCAGCGCATGACGCCGTTTTAGCCGAGGTCTAGTTGTACTTCCCACGAGCGTTGTTTACAGACGCGAGGCCGGCGGCAGATTGCCGATGCTGGTGTGCGGCCGAGCGTAATTGTAGTCCTGCAGGAAGATCGGGAGGAGATCCAGCCGTTCAGCGTTGGAG
>Ga0326597_10004743_pt1 | contig 19030 bp, 15 predicted proteins | sample RVTome_12_FD_203789 | JGI IMG/M metagenome (GOLD analysis project Ga0326597, IMG submission 203789) | Soil microbial communities from uranium-contaminated site in the Upper Colorado River Basin, Wyoming, United States - RVT100D185 | ecosystem: Environmental > Terrestrial > Soil > Contaminated >... | reverse complement strand
AGCTCGTAGAAGCCGATGTCGGTGAGCACGCCGGCGCGCCGCCAGAGCTTGGCGTAGAAGAAGACCGTGAGCATCCCCGTGAGCAGGAACGCCCACCAGAGCCAGTTCTGGCTGACGCCGCCCGTGCGCACGAGGTCGGTGACGAGATTCGGCGTGTCGGTCGAGAACGTCGTCGCCACCATCGACGTGCCGAGCAGCCACCACGGCGCCTTGCGCCCCGACAGGAAGTACTCTTCGCGGTCCTGACCCGCGCGCCTGGCGAAGAGCAGCCCGACGAACACGACGATGAGGCCGTAGGCGGCGATGACCGACCAGTCGGCGAACGTCAGCTCCATCTGGTGGCCCTCAGGCGCCGAAGAGGCGGTGCGGGTACTCGCCGGCCGACACCAGGGCGGCGAGGCGCCGCGCGACGACGTCGCGGTCGTCCCGCGAGGTCATACCGAACCACCCTTCGCCGGCCGCGAGCGCGCGCAGCGTGATCTGGCGGTCGGCGATCAGATCGTTGACGGCGGAGCTGAGCAGGAACTCGGCGGCGGGATCGGTCGCGTACGCGTCCAGGAAACGGATGAAGCGCTCGCGCAGCATCCCGAGCATCGTCGGCTGGAACCCCCAGAAGTTCATCGAGACGAGGGTGGCGCCGTCGAGGTCGACCGGCGCACCGTCGAGCGTCGCGCCGCGGATCCGTCCGTCGCGCTCGGCGACCTCGACGAGCTCGGTGACGCGCTGGACGTGGCCGTCCGGGCCGGCCTCGCAGATGGCCCGCGACACGCCGGCGTGCGCCGACAGCGTGTCGGCGAGGCGGTAGCCGATCATCGCGGCCGGGTGCGGGTAAGTGAAGCGCGCGCGACCCAGGAACGCGGCCATCGCGCGGTAGGCGGCGGCGCCGTAGAAGTCGTCGGCGTTGATTGCCGCGAACGGATCGCGGACCAGGCCGGCCGCGGCGAGCACGGCATGGCCCGTTCCCCAGGGCTTGGCCCGCGCCGCCGGGCGGGGCGCACCGTCCGGCAGGTCGTCGACCGACTGGAACACCACGTCGCCGTCGACCCCGGCCGGAAACGCGGCGATACGCGCCCGCATGACCGCCTCGAGCTCGGGGCACGCGACGAAGAGGACGTGCCGGAAGCCGGCGCGAATCGCGTCGTAGATGCCGTAGTCGACGAGCGATGCACCGCCGGGTCCGACCGCGTCCACCTGCTTGAAGCCGTCGCCGTAGCGGCTCGAGCGGCCGGCGGCGAGCACGACCAGCGTGAGATCCATGTGTGACACCAGGACGCGCCGGCCCCGCGACCCGCGCCGCCGGGGTCGGCGTCCGGCCTTGCCGACCGGGGAATCCTACACTAGTAGGTTACCTTTCTTACCGCCCCGCTACGCGGGGGCTAGCCGTGCTCCTGCTTATCCGGTTGTTTCAGGAAGCCACAGGCATGAGGTTCCGCTCGGCGCTCCCCTTCGCCGCGTGGCAAAACAGCCCCTCCGGCGCGTGCCTGCCGATGCGGCGTCGGGTGGGGTTCGCCGGTCACCGGTGAGCCGACGGCTCACCGGCGGGGTTCGCCGTTGCGCTGATCGCCAGGTCTTCACACCCGTGCAGGTCGGGAGCTCTCCCTGTCCCCTGCGTTCGAGGAGCCGACGCACACTTAGGGCGCGCGCCTGTGCCGGACGGTGGCGCCGGCCTGCGGGACTCGGTCAGGCCGCGCGGCCGCGGACCTTCTTCAGGTACGCGCGGAGCTTGCCGTGTCCGAGCACCTTCCAGACGAGCGCCGACGCGAACACGAGCGCACCCGCGGCGACCAGCAGTTCCATAGGACCCCCAAGCACAGAATTGTCGGTGGCCGAGCAGGCCTGTTACCGGCCCGGCGGCGTGGCCGCGCGTTTCCGCGCGGACCATCGCGCGTCTGGCTGCGGGGTCCAAGATGCGTGCCAGCCAGGAGCCAGCGCCCAGCCCCAACGCCTCTTCTCATAATGTCGGCAGGGAGATACCCATGGTCCGGATCGAGCTGACCGAGGCCGAAGCCGCCGTCCTCCACGGGTTTCTCGAAGCGGAGCTGAAAGAGCTGCACACCGAGATCCACCACACGGACGATCGGCACTACAAGGACACGCTGAAGGAGAAGCAGGCGCGGCGCCCGGGCGATCACCCCGGCGTTTTGACCTGCGCGCGCAGCCATGCGCACCACTCGGCGATCCCGGCGCCGGTCCGGCACGAGATCCGAAAGACCGTCAGCGCCGGGTTGATCTGCAAGGCGTGGCGCTCGAGCACCTCGACGTCGGCGTCGAGGTGGGGCAGCAGGTCGATCTTGTTGATGATCAGGACCGACGCGTTCCGGAACATGCCCGGGTACTTCAGAGGCTTGTCGTCCCCTTCGGTCGTGCTCACGACGACGACCTTGAGCGCCTCACCCAGGTCGTAGTTCGCCGGGCACACCAGGTTGCCCACGTTCTCGATCACGAGCAGGTCCAGGCCGCCCAGGTCCAGGCTCGCCAGCGCGGCCTGCACGAGCTTCGCCTCGAGGTGGCAGCCGCCGTGGGTCACGATCTGCACCGCCGGGACGCCGTAGCGCGCGACGCGCTGCGCGTCGAGATCGGTCTGCACGTCGCCCTCGACGACGGCGATCTTCAACGAGCCCTCCAGCGCCTCGAGCGTCCGCTCGAGCAGGCTGGTCTTGCCAGCGCCGGGCGAGCTCACGATGTTGAAGACGAACAGGCCGTGGCGCGCGAACAGCGCGCGGTTCTCCGCCGCCACCTCATCGTTCTTCGCGAGCACCTTGCGTTCGATCGTGATGACAGTCATTGTCTGAGTGGCGGGGACCCCTGCCCTTCGGCAAGGCTCAGGGCACCCCGAGCCGTGTCGAGGGGTGCACCCCGCCAGGCGCCGTCACTCGCGGGGCCCCATCGCCCCGCTCCGTTCTTCTCTTGAATGGCGGGGACCCCTGCACCCCGCCAGGCGCCGTCACTCGCGGGGCCCCATCGCCCCGCTCCGTTCTTCTCTTGAATGGCGGGGACCCCTGCACCCCGCCAGGCGCCGTCACTCGCGGGGCCCCATCGCCCCGCTCCGTTCCGGCGCGCTCTCCAGCTCGACGTGGACGACCTGGAGGTCGCTGCCCGAGAGGAGGCGGGTGCGCCCGCCCCCGCAGCCCGGGCAGACGAAGATGAAGCCCTCGGGCTCGAACCGCGCGTCGCATTCGTCGCACGCGCACGTGGTCGAGACGCGCTCGATGTCCAGTCGCGACCGGCCGAACGGCGTGCCGGCTACGAGCGCGTCGAAGCAGAACGCCAGCGATTCGGCGACGACACCCGACAGGCTGCCCACGCGCACGCGCACCGCCGTCACGGCGCACGCCCGGTCGCCCGGCACGTGCTGCCGGACGACGTCCAGGATGTTCTGCGCGACGGACATCTCGTGCATGACAGATCGAGGAGCGGGCGGAGGCTCACCACGGAGGGAGCGGAGACCCCCGAGGCCTTGGGCGATCGACGTCCCCGTTGGTGGCCCAGTGCTCGTGCCCCTCGTCCCTGGCTATCCTGGCTATACGGTAGCACGCTCCTGATACCCGTGGCGCTGCAGCACGGTCCGCGCGAGGCGCCTCACGCTCTCGTCATCCTCGACGAGCAGGATGGTCTCGCCGCGACCTTCGAACGAATCCAGAGACGGCGCCATGGCGGACTCGGGCCGATCCGCGATGCGTGGGAAGTACAGCGTGAACGTGGAACCGCGCCCGGGCTCGCTGTCGACGACGATGTCCCAGCCGCACTGCTGCGCGATGCCGTAGACCGTCGACAGGCCGAGGCCGATGCCCTGGCCCCGTTCCTTGGTCGTGAAGAACGGCTCGAAGATGCGCGCCTTCGTGTGCCGGTCCATCCCGACGCCCGTGTCCCTGATGCGGAGCACGGCGTACGAGTCGGACGCCCCTGGCGCACCCGCTGGCTGCGCCGGCCCGCTCATGCGCACGCCGGTCGCAATCGTGAGCTGGCCACCGTCGGGCATCGCATCCCGTGCGTTGACGACGAGGTTGAGGACGACCTGCTCGATCTGGCCGGGATCCGCCATGATCACGCCCGTCCCGGGATCCAGCACCGTCGTGAGCGTGACGTCCTCGCCGATGACGCGGCGCAGCAGGCGATCCATGCGGTCGATGACGTCGTTGAGATCCAGCTCGATCGGCTGCAGCACCTGCCGCCGGCTGAACGCCAGCAGCCGGCGAGTCAGCGCGGCGGCGTGTTCGGCCGCCTGCCGGATCTCCTCGACGGCCGCGACGCGCGGGTCACGCGGGTCGAAGCGCTTCACGAGCTCCTCGGCGTGCCCGATCATGACCGTCAGCAGGTTGTTGAAATCGTGCGCGACGCCGCCGGCCAGCTGACCGAGCGCCTCCATCTTCTGCGACTCGCGCAGCTGTGTCTCGAGGTCGCGCCGCTCGCTGATGTCGCGTGCGATGCCCTGGAACCGTCCGTCCGGGAGCGCCCGGGCGCTGATCTCCACCGGGATGAGCACCCCGTCCTGGCGCCGCAAGCGCCGCTTGCTCAGGACCGTCCGGCCGGCCCGCAGATCATCGAGGCGCAAGGGCCGCTCTTCGAGCTCGCGCGGTGTCAGGAGCGCGCGCAGGTGCTGGCCGAGGAGCTCCTCCCGGGTGTAGCCGACCATCCGGCATCCGGCGTCGTTCACGTCGATATAGCACCCGTTCGGATCGGTGATGAAGATGCCGTCGGACGCCTGGTCGACGAGGTTCCGGTAGCGGGCTTCGCTCAGGCGCAGCGCGTCGACGCTGCGGGTCAGCTGGTCTCCTGACTGCCTGTAGGCCCGGTGCATCAACGCGAGCGAACCCGGGAGCAGCACCAGCGCGACCAGGCCGAACGCAATCGCCCACGGCAGCACGGCGGTCCGCACGCGCGCCTCGAGATCCCGGATGGGCAGGTGCACGGCGACCAGCGCATGCAGGCGAGGCACGTAGGCGAACGCGATGACCTGGGGCTGGCCGTCCAGCGATCGCGACGGCCCGACCCAGTCGCCGCCGGCGGTGACGAGCTGCAGCGCGTCGCTCGCACCCCCAGGCCCGCCCGCGACGGGGATGCTGCCGGCGTAGTCGCCGCGACGCTCCGGCCTGGCCGTGTGCAACGCCAGCCGGCCGTCCGCCTGGACCACGCACAGGTATCCGCCCGGCCCGGTGTGGTGCATCTCCCGCCACAGGTCCGCGAGGTCTTCGACGGTCGCGGCCGCGCTGTCCGTCGAACGCTCGGCGTGGGCGGCCAGGGTGCGCGCCGTCTGGAACCCGTAGTCGACGGCGTTCTGCAGGACGAACCGGCGCGTGACGTCGTAGGCAAAATAAGCTGCGAGCGCCGCGATCAGGATCAAGACGACGGCCAGTCCCGCCGCCAGCGTCGACAGGCGTCGCGAGGACAGGCCGCGGGCGCGCGAGGGGGGCGCGGCGGCGTTGACGCGATCGTGCGGCACGAACTCACCTCGCCCACCGGTGTCCGGCGGGAGCCGTTTGCCGCGATGTCGGGTAAAGCCTGAGGCATAGCACGGCCAAGTGGGGAGGGCGTGGCCGGGACGGGGGAGGATCGCTTGTTTGGCAGGCGGTGAGGTGCGACGGGCGGCGCCGGACTGGCGCGCCGCGCTCAGCGCAACGCGAGCGCGGCGTGGACGACGTCGGGGTCGAACTGTCTGCCCGCGCAGCGCATCAGCTCCACCGCCGCCATGCCCGGCGTCATCGGCTCGCGGTAAGGCCGCGTGCGCGTCATCGTGTCGAACGCATCGGCGACGGCGAGGATGCGGCTGCCCAGTGGGATGCTCTCGCCCGACAGCGCCCGAGGATATCCGCCGCCGGCGTACTGCTCCCGCATGGCGTGGATCAGCTCGCCCGCGGGCGCGAGCCGGGGGTGCCGCTGCAGGACCTCGCGCGCCTCCACCGGCGCGCGCTCGACGAACGAGCGCTCGTCGTCGGTCAGCGGTCCCGGCTTGCCGAGGACGGCGTGGGGAATCGTCAGCGTGCCGACCTCGTGGGCGAGCGCGGCCAGCCGCAACGCCTCGAGCCCCGGCGTGTCCATGCTCAGGCGGACCGCGACGCGACCTGCCATGTCTGCGACGCAGTGTGTGTGTTCGACCATGGCCGCGTCGCCGTACAACGCTTCGAGCGCGGACACGGCCTGCACGTCGTCCAGGAGCGCCATCCGGCCCAGGACCGCGTGCAGCGACTGCCGGCGCTCGCGGGCTTCGAGCTCCAGCCGATGGGGCGATCTCGGCAAGGCCGTCTGCTGGCTGTACCACTCGACGCCCTCGGCGACGGCCCGGCGGAGCTGACGAGGCCCAAAGGGCTTCAGCAGATACGCGACGCACCCTCTGCGGAGGCTGACGGTCGCCGGCACCTGAGCGGCGCCGGTTGCCAGGACGACCGCCGTCTCGGGATACCGTTCGTGGATCTGACCGGCGAGCCACAGGCCGTCGTGACCCGGGAGACCGACGTCGCAGACGGCCACCGCCGCCTGTTCGCGCGCCATCGCGTCGAGCGCCTCCTCCGCGCTGACCGCGTGGCGAACCGGACGTCCGTCCGGTTCGAGCCAGCGCCGCATGACATCGGCGACCTGGGCTTCGTCCTCGACGATCAGCACTGACGTCATGACTGCGGTCCTCTCGCAGAGGCAGGTCGGGCGGCTCCTAGCGACCTCCGAGTTGACGGGCGTTGTGAGCCACCACGGCCGTCGTGGCCGCGTTGATGGCCACCATCGTGACGATGGCTGTGACACGATGGTCGCTCTTCCATAAACGCTCGACGAAGTAGATCGTGGAGACCGTCGTGGCCGCTTTGATGGCGAACACCCCGACGGGGTGGCCGGCGGTCGACGCCATGAGGGGGTTGTGCTCCGGCAGGTCGCGGTCGATCAGGCGGGCCGTCTGCCAGAGGTCGATCCCCTGGAGCGCGCCGAAGCCGGCGTACAGGGCAGGCAGGCTCGTCGGGCGCTTCGGCTCGGGGTGCAGCCCGACGGGCAGCAGCGGCCGCCCAGGGGTCGCCGCGGATGTTTCCGGGTGGGCAGCGGGCTCCGCTGCCGGGGTGACGTCCTGCGCCGCCGCGGGCGCGCCGACGACCAAGAGTCCGATTGCCACCATCATCGCCAGGTTCAGTCGCACGTACGCTCTCCGTGATGCGCCGCCCAGACGGGCAGCGGCGTCGGCCCGGACCTGCGAGGTCCATGCCAGCGACAGCGTGCCGAATCCCGCCAGAAACGCTGATTCCGTCGCCAGGCCCGACGCCGCCGGTGTGCGGCAGGCGCACACGGGTGAGCGGAGACGGTCCTCGAGCGCTCCGCGCGTCGGGCCCCAGGAATGGCGCGCGACGTCGTCACTGGCATATCATGCGGGGCCAATGGGCGAGGGAGGCACCCATCGAGTGAGCCCCGGCGCGCGCGTCGACGGCAAGGCCCGGGCCGCGGCCGTGTACGTCGCGCTCACGCTGCTGCTGGCCTATCCGCTCACCCTGCACCCCGCCACGAGCACGCTGCCCGGGGATCCCGACACGGAAATGGTGATATGGGCGCTCGCGTGGGACACCCACGCGCTCGTGAGCCGCCCGCTGTCGATCTTCGACGCCAACATCTACCATCCGCAGCAGAAGACGCTGGCCTACTCCGAGAACCTGATCGGCAGCGCGCCGTTCGCGGCCCCCGTGCTGTGGCTCACGGGCAACCCGGTGCTGGCGCTGAACGTCGTCGCGCTGCTCTCGGTGGTGCTCTGCGGGCTCGGCGCGTACATGCTCGCACGCCGCCTCGGGCTGGGACCGGCCGCCGCCGTGCTGTGCGGCCTGATCTTCGCGTTCTCCCCGCCGCGGTTCTTCCGCATCGGACAGCTCCACCTCACGACCGTGCAGTGGGTGCCGTTCGGCCTGGCGTCGCTCCACGCCTACCTGGACGGCGGCCGTGCGCGGGACCTGCGCCTCGCCGCGGCGTTCTTCACGCTCCAGGCGCTCACCAGCGGCCACGGCGCCGTGTTCCTGGCGGTGTCGATGCTGGGGCTGATCGGCTACCGCGTGCTGCTCGGCGAGCCCGTGGCGCTGACGAGGCGCCTGCGCGACGTGGGCCTGGCGGGGGCCCTGATGCTCGCGCCGATGCTGCTCGTCGTCCTGCCGTACCGCCTCGTCCAGGTCGAGATGGGGTTGAGGCGTTCGCTGGTGAACTGGGCCCCGACGCCGGAGAGCTTCCTGGCGTCTCCGGCTCGTCTGCAGGTGTTCCTGCTGTCGTTCGTGCCGGGCGCGCGCATCATCGAGGAAGCGAGCGCCTTCCTCTTTCCCGGCTACGTGCCGATCCTGCTCGCCGGCGTCGCGCTGGTGGGGTGGGTGCGGCGCGAGCCTGGGGTCCCGAGTCATCGAGGGCCTGGGTCTTCGGCCCGGACCTCGACGGCCGTGCGGGGCGGCACGACATGGGCGCGGGTGGCGGCGCTCGCCGAAATCGCCGTGGTTGTTGGTCTCGCGGTGGCGGTGTTCGTCGCTGCGACCGGACCCGTCAGGCTGAAACTCGGCGACACGTTGCTGCTATCGGTGCGAAACGCGCACCGCGCGTGGCTGGTCGTCGCGGTCGCGACCGCGCTGCGCGCGGCGCTCCTGTGGCGCGTAGCGTTCGAGATCCTGCCGCGATGGCGCCGCGCCGGCGCACGGGTCCGCCGATGGGCGGCCGCGCGCCGCCAGGACCCGGTGACCTTCTACGGCCTGTTGACGCTCGTCGCCGTGCTGCTGTCGGTCGGCCCGCCGCTGGGCCTCTGGCCGCTCGTCTACTGGCTGCCCGGGTTCAGCTTCATTCGCGTGCCGTCGCGGTTCATGATTCTCGCCGTGCTGGGTCTCGCCGTGCTGGCGGGGATCGGCTTCGAGCGCCTCGCTGCCCGCGTCGCGCCGGCCCGGCGCCTCGGGCTTGCGACACTGGCGGGGGCGCTGCTCGTCGCGGAGTTCGCGACCATTCCGCTGCCGACCGTGCCGTACCGTGTGGAGATCCCGGCCGTGGACCGCTGGCTCGACGGCCTTCCCAAGCCATTCGTGGTCGCCGAGCTGCCCGTCGACGGCTCCGAGCGTATCCAAAGTACGTACATGCTCCACTCGATGGCGCACTGGCAGAAGACCGTGCACGGCCACAGCGGCATACGGCCGCCGCTGCACGTCGAGCTGTACGACCAGCTGCGCAGCTTCCCGGACCAGACGAGCCTCGCCTCTCTCCAGCGTCTGGGGGTCGACTACCTCGTCATTCACCCGGGGTTGTACCGACCGGGGGAGTGGGGAGCCGTGCGGGAGCGGCTGAACGAGTTCGAGGCGTGGCTCACGCTGGAGCACGAGGAGAACGGAGACAGGGTGTATCGGCTAAGGCCGATGATGATGGGTGGATGACCCGCCCGCGACTCGCCGCTGCCGCTCGACGGGTGTGACGATACGTCGCGGCGCCTGATGCCTAGCGCCCGCCGCCGCCCGGCTTCTTCTTCTTCAGCAGGTTGCCGATGCCCTTCTCGAGCTGCTTCTTCAGCTCCTGGGCCGCGGCGTTCTTGACGACCGAGCCCACATCGATGGTCACCTTCGGCGCGTCGAACGGGCCCTGCACCACCGCCGGCATTGTCATCTGCCCGTTCCTGGCGAGCAGGCGCTGGCCGTCGGTGCCCATGCGCTTGGTCAGCTCTTCGGACAGCAGCAGGTTGGCGCGCACGTCCATCGTGCCCTGCGTCAACGAGACGTTCGCTTTGCCCTTGAGGTCGAGGTCCCGCGAGTCGAACGTCACGTCTGGCGAGGCCATCGCGCCGTTGGCCAGCGTGAAGCTGCCGCCGAGCGTTGTGAACGCTTCGCCGGAGCCCTTGGGGGCCTCGCCCGGCCGGCCGAGCGCGCGTACGACGTGACCCACCAGGTCGAGATGCGGCAGCGTGCCGTCGGTCACGTGTATCTGGCCGCTCCCCTTGAGCGCCTTGATCGCCTCGGCGGCGTCGGTGCCCGATCCCTCGAGGTCGATGGTGCCCGAGAGCGTCCCGGTCATCGCGCCGGCCGAGCCCGCGAACGCGAGCAACGACGCCACGTCCACGCCGTCGATCGCCGCGGCCCACGCGAACGACGGCGCGGGCCCGGTGCCGTCCACCGTCAGGCGTCCCTTGTAGGCGCCCTGGAACACGCCGAAGCTCAGCGGATCGAGCGTCACGATCCCGTTGGCGACCTTGGCGGTCGCCGAGAGATTCGTGAAGTCCACGCCCGCCACGCGGCCGGCGGGCGCGGTCAGCCGCACGGTGATGCGCGGCACCGACGCCGCCGCCTCTGCGGATGCCGCCTGGCTGGACGCGGCCGGGGCCGCCGGCGCGCCATCCTCGGGCGCCGGGGCGAACGCGGACAGGAAGGCCATCAGGGCGTCGAGGTCGAGCGGATGCGCCGTCAGGTCGAACGACGCCTCGGGATCCGCCAGGTGCGTCACCGCGCCGGTGCCCTCGATCGTCACGTCGCCGGCTCGCGCCACGAGCTTCTTGACGTCCAGCCGGTCGTCGGCGAGCGAGGTGTCGAGGTCCACGACGAGCGTGCGGTCGCCGCTCGTCACGCGGAAGTTGTGCAGCGCAATCGTGTCCACCGACACGATCGTCAGTCCGGCGCCCGACGAGTCGGCGGGCGCGGACGGCGCCGGCGGCGCGTCGCCGGCGCCCTGGCTGCCGAGCGGAGGCAGCGGCAGCCCCACCTGCCCGCCGTCTACGACGATCTCGGCGCCCTCGATGCGCTTGCTGAGGAGCGGGCGGAGCCCGGTCGCCAGCCGCAGCGAGTCCACCGAGATCCGCGCCGGATCCCCGATCGACACGCCGGTGAGCTCGATGCCGATCTTCGGGCTGAACACGAGGTGGGCGCTCGCGATGTCCACCGGCTGCCCGAGCGCCTCGGAGAGAATCGCCGCGAGCCGTGGCCGTACGTTCTCGTCCGAGACGGCCGACCGCAGCATCAGGTAGCCGCCGAGGAGCACGAGCACGAGCAGCGCGGCGAGCGCGAGCAGGATCTTCTTGAGCATGTCAGCCCACCCTTCCGTCAGTCTGGGCGCCAGCCGGCGCCGGAGCCGAAATGAGCGTGCCGGGGTCCGTGGCACTTATACCCGGCGGGCGCCGCGAAGGCAAGCCGACGCGGACGCCCGTAAGGAGAAGCGCATGGCTTCAGCTGACTGCTGAGGAATACCATGGAGGCACGGAATACGGAGGTGGCCGGGGGCTTGTCGACACGATCTATGAACAAACTGGGTGCACGTACTTTCCAGCTGGGAAGCCTGGGATACAGATGGGAGGGTTGTTCGCGAGGGAGATCAACGGAATCGATGCCCTAAGATAAGGTGCTGATCCGGGCGGCCAACATGGAAATCCCGGATCCGACACAAGAATCACGCAGAGAGGAGACGATGGCAACACGACGCACGTTCTTGAAGAGCAGTTTGGGCGCCGGGGCCGCTCTGGCCCTAGGACTGCCAGGCACGCGAGAGGCTGCCGCCCAGACGACCGATTCCCAGGAGGAACGCAACAAGGCCGTGGTACGCCTGTTCAAGGAATCGCAAGGGACCCCGGAGCATGACGACATCCTCAGAGAGATCATGTCACCCACCTACAACCGGCTGCGAGGGGGGTTCTCCAATCTGGCACGCAACGCCGCTGACCAGGGTTTCCCCGATGCCGGCCAATACTTGCGCACGGCTTTTCCAGACCGCCATGATGCAATAGAGGACATGATTGCGGACGGCGACATGGTGGGCGTGCTCTTCCGCTTGACAGGCACACATCGCGGGAACTTTTTCGGCATTCCACCGACTGGAAAGTCGATCAATCTCCACGAATTGGGGATATTCAAGTTGGCGGATGGCCGGATTACCGAGGGGTGGTTCATGGCCGACGAGGCCGCTCTGTTGAAGCAGCTCGGTGCCAAGTTGCCAGACCGCAAAGACGGCCGGCTGATACCGCCGCCCATCTCCGATGCCGGGGAATTCGGTGAGGAGGTCTTGGCGAGGTTGATGGCAAGCTCACTTATGACGCAGGAGATCCGTAACAAGATCACGGTCGTTCGCACCAAGACGCCGGCGCCGCCCCCGGACCTCCACGCGCCCGACTACGAGCGGCCGAGGGGCGGCTTCGAGCACCTGGGGACCTACGCGCGCGCCAAGAACCTTGTCGACCAGGGCATTGGCCAGGCGTTCCCGGACCGCCGCGACAAGATCGATCACGTGCTTGCCGAAGGCAACAAGGTCTGGATGCAGTTCAGGCTCAACGGAACCAATACCAAGAGCCTCTATCGCCTGCCGCCGTCGAATGATCGCGTGCAGGCGGCGGAGGTCGGCAGAATGACCTTCGTCAATGGTCAATGGAAGGAAGGCTGGTACTTCGGCGACGAGCTCGGGCTGCTGCTGCAGCTCGGTAGACCGAACCTGCTCGTGGAGTAGGCCCAACCGGTGGGGCACCTACGAGCGACGTTTCGTCGTCAGTCGCTCTGACTCCTTTGGTATGAATGCCGGAGGAGGGAATCGAACCCTCACGGGGGGTAAACCCCACGGGATTTTGAGTCCCGCGCGTCTGCCAGTTTCGCCACTCCGGCACGGAGAAGGCGAGCAATCCGTGATGTTAACACGCTGTCTTGGCCCGGTCCGCCTGAAGGCAGACACGACGGCAAGATGGGCGAGCGCGCGGCTTCCGTCGCGACCCCCCCCCGTGCCCCCGCGCCCTCCGTGGTGGCCCCGGGTCCGTAGACCTCCGTGCCCTCCGCGGTGAGCCTTCAGCCCTCCTCACGGATCTTCTCGATCTTCCTCTCCCGCTCCTCGCTCAGCCGCTGGCGGTCGCGCCGGTACTCGGCCTCGAGCTCCGCCACTGCGTCCGGATCGATCGTCGCTGCCCGCGCGATCGGCTGGTGCCGGATCTCCAGGTCGGCCAGCTTGGCCTGGTACTGGCTCCGCACCTCGGCGATCGCGGCCTTCTGCCCGTCGGTCAGGGCTCGGCGCTCGATGCCCGTCTCGGCATCCTTTTTCTTCAGCCGCTCCATGGCCAGTTCGTACGCCGACTTGGGTTCGAAATTCGACGACATGCTGGGTGCAACCTCCAAGAGCCATATTAGTCCACGGACCCGGGACTCGGGGCTCGGGACTCGGAGGGTCACACCGTCACGCTGGGCCGATCGTGGCCGGCGTCGCGGCCGCACCGCTGCGTGACCGGGGTCGGTTCAGCCGACCTCCTTGTCCACCCACATCGCAGCGTGATTCGACCCAGTCCCGAGTCCCCGGTCCAGGCTGGTTTTTCCCCCCGATGGGGCATTTCCCCACGCCGATTCCCCGGCACGTCGGCGCGACTTTTCGCATCTTCGAAGAAAAATGCCGGATTTCCGGCCGCTCCTGGGCTGGCACCGGGCTTGCTCCCGGAGTTTTGACCGCTGGTTCCCAGTCACCGTTCGGCCTCGGCGCGGCGCTCGTTCCGCGCCCCGGCTCGGCCGGGGCGACGCGCCCGCGTGGGGGATCCAGGCGGAGCAGACGGCCCTATGAGCAGCGAACTGGACGATCTCATCATCGGCATGGCTGGGGCGGGCGGCGACGGCGTGATCTCCGCCGGTGAGTCCCTGATGACGGCGCTGGCCCTCGACGGCTACCACGCCATCATGACCAAGAGCTTCGGGTCGCAGATCCGCGGCGGCGAGTCCTCGTTCCGCCTCCGGCTCTCGATCGGCGAAGTCCTCACGCCGAGCGGCATCCTCGACATGGCGTTCGCGCTCAACTGGGAGGACTACCTCCGGTTCGGCGGCGAGCTGGCCATCGACGAGCACGCGACGGTCGTCTACGACAGCAAGACCGGCGTCGAGCCCGACAAGCTGCCGCTCGACGTGCGGCCGGCCGAGGCGATCCCGGTGCCGATCGAGGCGATGGCGAAGTCGCACGCCGGCACCGAGAAAGCGAAGAACACGGTCGTGCTCGGCCTCATCGCCGGGTGGGTCGGCATCGGCCGCGAGAGCGCCATCGCCGGCATCCGGAAGAAGTTCGCGAAGAAGAACGAGGAGCTGGTCGCGGCCAACGAGCGGGCGTTCGCCGCCGGCATCGACTTCGCCGAGCAGAACCCCCTCAAGGCGTCGCGGACGATGGGCGCGGCGAAGGGGAGCGGGCGTGCCAAGCTGCTGGTCGACGGCAACGACATCTGCGGCGCGGCCGCCGTCGTCGCGGGCTGCGAGTTCTTCAGCGGCTACCCGATCACGCCGTCGACCGAGATCATGCAGTTCCTGAACCGCGAGATCTGGAAGTACGGCGGGGCCGTGCTGCAGGCCGAGGACGAGATCGCGGGGATTGGCGCGGTCGTCGGCGCGTCGTTCGCCGGTAAGAAGGCGATGACCGCCACGTCGGGGCCCGGCATGTCGCTCAAGACCGAGATCCTGGGGCTGGCGACGATCGCCGAGCTGCCGCTGGTCTGCGTCAACGTGCAGCGGGGCGGGCCCTCCACCGGCATCCCGACCAAGAGCGAGCAGGCGGACCTCTACCAGGCGATCTTCTCGGCGCACGGCGACGCGGTGCGGCCGGTGCTCGCGGCGACCAGCGTGCGCGACATGTTCGACATCACGATCGAGGCGTTCAACATCGCCGAGCACTACCAGACGCCGGTCATCGTCTTGTCCGACCAGGAGATCGGCCAGCGCAAGGAGGTCATCGACGCGATCGACACCTCGAAGTACACGATGCTCGAGCGGCGCCGGCCCAACGCGAAAGAGCTGGAGGATTACGTCCGGTACCGGCAGACCGAGTCGGGGATCAGCCCGATCAGCCACCCCGGCATGAAGGGAGCCAACTACCTCGCGTCAGGCATCGAGCACAACGAGGTGGGCGCGCCGACGGCCAAAGGGGAGATCCACGCGCGGATGAACGAGAAGCGCATCAAGAAGCTGATGCCGCTCAAGAACCGGCGCGACCTGTTCGTCATGGAAGGGGATCCGCACGCGGAAATCGGGCTGGTGAGCTGGGGCAGCGTGGCGGGCGTGGCGCTCGAGGGATTGCGGATGGCGCGCAAGCGCGGCATCCGCGTCAAGCTGCTCGTGCCGAAGCTGATGTACCCGATCGCCGAGGAGGTCTACCAGGACTTTTTCGCGTCGGTGAAGCGCGGCTTCGTCATGGAGCAGTCGCACCAGGGCCAGCTCTACCGGGTGCTGCGCATGTTCGTGGAGGTGCCGCGCGGCATCACGATCTTCGCGCGCAGCGGGTCGAACCCGTTCGGCGCGCACGAGGTCGTGGCGCGGATCCGCGAGCTGGCGCGCGGGCTGCAGCACGAGCGCGTGAAGGAGCCGGAGCCGTAGCTGGGGTAACGAGATTGACGGGACTCGGGGCTCGGGACTCGAGCACCCGATAACGTGCGAACGATCCGAGCGAGGCAGACATGTCCACTGGCGTTGCAGACAATCCGTATCAGGCCAAAGACTACAAGAGCGAGCTGAAGCCGATCTGGTGTCCCGGCTGCGGCGACTTCGGGGTCGTGACGGCGATCTACCGGGCGCTCTCGGCGGTCGGCCGCGCCCCGCATGAGATCGCGTTCGTGTCGGGCATCGGCTGCTCGAGCCGCATCCCGGGCTACACGACCGCGTACGGCTTCAACAGCGTCCACGGGCGCGCGCTGCCGATCGCGCAAGGCATCAAGCTCGCCAACCCGGACCTGCTGGTCCTCGCCGCCGGCGGCGACGGCGACGGGTTCTCGATCGGCGGCGGCCACGTCGCGCACGCCATCCGCCGCAACATCGACATGACCTACATCGTCATGGACAACCAGATCTACGGGCTGACCAAGGGGCAGCTGTCGCCCACCTCGCCCCGCGGCCTGAAGACGGTGACGTCCACCTACGGCAGCATCGAGGACCCGGTGAACCCGCTGCTGTACGTGCTCGGCTACGGCTGCCGCTTCGTCGCGCAGGGCACGCCGGCCGACATGGCGGGACTCGGCGTGCTCATCGAAGAGGCCATCCGCTTCCCCGGGTTCGCGTTCGTGAACGTGCAGTCACCCTGCGTCACCTACGGCGCGCCCGACCAGCAGCTCAAGGCGCACCGCGGCTCGATGCAGCCGCTCAGCGAGCTGGGTCACGACCCCAGCGACCGCATCAAGGCGATGGACCTGGCGCAGCACTACGGCGAGAAGCTCTACACCGGCGTGTTCTACAAAGATGACTCACCCGGTCTCACCTACGAGGGCGCGGTCCACGAGCGGGAACGTCAGCTCGCGGCCAAGGCGCTCCCGAAGAGTGAGATTCTCCAGCAGTTCGTACCGCACTAATACCCCCCGCCACCGTACTCGTACCGCCCGAGAGGCGGGTCGACCAGCGTCGACTCGCCACCCGCCTGTTCTCGCTGGCGCTGATCGAACTGAGAAGTGAGAAGTGAGAAGTGAGAAGGCTGTCACGGTGTCGCGAAGCAGGAGACCAGGGGCGCGGCGCGGTCCCTTTCTTCATTCTCAATTCTCAATTCACCATTCCACGTTCTCACTTCTCACTTCAATCCTTCCGTCTCTGTTGATGGCCGCAGCCTGGCCCGTCTGGAGCTTCTCGAAGTCTGCAGGGGCGAGAACGACGATCGGGATGGGACGCTGGTAGAGCTCGTCGGCGACGATCGAGGCGAGCGAGATGAAGGTGTCGACGCGGGCGGTGACGATCGCCGCCGGCGCCGTGCCGTTCCGTACCGCCTCGAGCAGGACCTGGGCGGTCGTGCTCGACCCGCGGGTGAAGGGCACGGCCAGCACGCGGCCGGCCGCCGGCTGGCCGCTCAGCGGGTGCCGCCGGTCGATGATCTCGCCGGTGCGCGCGTCGTAGCCGCCCCAGAAGCTCAGCGGCTCGGCGCTCGCCAGAAGGGTGCCCGCCGCCTCGCCGGCCACCACGACCCTGCCCTGCACGGTGAAGCCGCGGCTCACAGGGTCTCCTCGATGAACCCGAAGACGCGCATGGCGGCTACATCGTCCACAGCGACTCGTCCCGGATCACGCGGCCGGCGACGGCCGAGTTGACGCAGTCGGCGAGGCTGCCGAAGACGACGTCGGTCCCGAGCAGGCCTGGCGAATAGTAGGCGTACTTCGCCGAGTTGGTCATCAGCCGCTTCACGCTCTTCGGCAACATGGGCGTGGCCAGGATGCAGGTGTCCACCGTGATCCGGCCGCCGAAGCGCTCGAGCGGCTCGAGCAGGCCCGCCTCCCGCGCCAGGTCCCGCATCATCCGGCTCGACGTCACCAGGAACTGCACGTCGGGGTGCCGCGCGCGGCCGGCGAGGAGCGGCGCCAGCGTCCGGAACTCGTTGAACGAGAAATGCGGGCTGCCGAGCACGACCAGATCGATCTGCTCGCCCGCGGCCGTCGAGAGCTCCTGGCGCGCCTGCCGCAGCCGGTCCTGGGTCACGTCCAGTTCGGCCTGCGGCCGGCGTCCCTGGAACGCCGCGTCGAGCGTCGCCGCCTCCGGCGTGATCCCGACCAGGTGGAACAGCGCGACCGTGCCGGACGAGGCGCAGCCGGCACCGAGCGCCTTGAGCTGGTCGTCGGTCGGCCGGCACGCAAAGCCGGTGACCACCGGCACGCGGTCCTGGGCCACCTGTCCCATCAGATGGCCCAGGACGGGATAGAAGCTGTCGTCGCGCTGCAGCCGCTCGGGCACGTCCACCAGGCGCATCAGCACCTGGCCCGCGCGGTTCTCGGTCAGGTGCAGGCCCACGGCCGGCACGCGCGCCGTGATGGCGGCGCACACGTCGAGCAGGTCGGGGTAGCGCTCGGTGCGCGCGCCGAGCACCGAGTTGGCGAACACGATCGCGTTCGACTCGCCCCAGGCGATCTGCTGGCCGAAGCGGGGCGCCATCTCGGTCTGGTAGGGCGCGCAGGTCCAGGTGGGCTTGCAGCCCATGCCCTGATACGCGATCATCTGCCGGTGCGCCTTGGCGGCCCACTCGGCGGGCACGGCCCACTCTTGCCAGTGATGTTCGTCGACCCCGCTCACGTTGAGGGTCGTCGGCACCGCGACGCGGGCGCCGAGGCCGGCGAGGCGCTCGGCGAACTCGAGGCCGGCTTCGCCGATGTAGATCGTGCTGTCGATGTGCGCCTGCGTGATGTCCATCATCTCGCTGGCGTCGTAGACCTCCGCCATCCGGACGAGAATCGACATCGCCAGCTTGCCGGCGGGGTCGAGCTCGCCGGCGAGGAGCGCCCGATCGCGGTCTGACAGGTGCAGCGGCATCAACATCGATCCGTTCCAAGGAGTCGTCTCATGCTCAGGACACTCGCCCTCGTCCCCGCGGTTGCCCTTCTCTGTGTCTGGCCGTTGAGCGCCGCGGCGGCGCCGCAGGCGGCCGCCGATCGCCCGGCGCCCGGGGCCGAGCGCGTCGCAGCCGGGCCGGACGAGCAGCTGTCGGTGACCAGCCACTCGTCGCGGATTGGCGGCGCGGAGGTAAAGTATACCGCGACGGCCGGCACCCTCCTGCTGAAGGACGATCAAGAGAAGCCGAAGGCGCGCGCGTTCTTCGTCGCCTACACCCGCGACGGCGCGGGCGATCCCGCCCGCCGGCCGATGACCTTCGCCTACAACGGCGGCCCCGGCTCGGCGTCGATCTGGTTGCACATGGGCGCGCTCGGTCCGAAGCGCGTCGCGATGGCCGAAGACGGCTTCCAGCCCGGCCCGCCGTACCAGTTGGTCGACAACGACGCGTCGATCGTCGACGTGACGGACCTGGTGATGATCGACCCGATCATGACCGGCTACAGCCGGCCGGTGGCCGGCGAGCCCAAGGAGCAGTTCCACGGCGTCAACGAGGACCTGCGGTGGGTCGCCGAGTTCATCCGGCGCTACCTGACCCGGTTCGACCGGTGGCGGTCGCCGAAGTTCCTGCTCGGCGAGAGCTACGGCACCTTTCGCTCGGCGGGGCTCGCGCCGACCCTTCAGGGCCTCGGCATCGAGCTGAACGGCATCGTCCTGGTGTCGTCGGTGCTCGACTTCGCGACGATCCGGAACAACGAAGGCAACGACCTGCCGTTCATCACGTTCCTGCCGACCTACACCGCGACGGCGTGGTACCACAAGGAGCTGGCGCCCGACCTGCAGGCGGACAT
>Ga0326597_10004742_pt1 | contig 19032 bp, 13 predicted proteins | sample RVTome_12_FD_203789 | JGI IMG/M metagenome (GOLD analysis project Ga0326597, IMG submission 203789) | Soil microbial communities from uranium-contaminated site in the Upper Colorado River Basin, Wyoming, United States - RVT100D185 | ecosystem: Environmental > Terrestrial > Soil > Contaminated >... | reverse complement strand
TGTCCAGCGCGGAGGTCCAAGCACAGGCCTTCCAACGAAGACCGAGCAGGCCGATCTGCTGCAGGCAGTGCACGGACGAAACAGCGAAGCGCCTCTCTGCGTCCTTGCCGCATCGACTCCCGCTGACTGCTTCTCGGCGGTCTATGAAGCCGCGAGAATTGCCATCAAATTCATGACTCCTGTAATCTGTCTCACCGATGGTTACGTCGCAAACGGCGCCGAGCCGTGGCTGATCCCCAACGTGGACGAGCTACCTGAGATACCAGTGAACTTCTCAAAGGACCCGGCGACGTTCCAGCCCTATGCACGCGAAGAAGCGACACTATCAAGACCCTGGGCAATTCCCGGAACTCCCGGGCTCGAGCATCGTATCGGGGGCCTCGAGAAGCAACATATCACCGGCAACATCAACTATGAGCCGGACAACCATGACTTCATGGTGAAGATGAGGGCCGCAAAGATCGAGCGGATAGCGAACGACATTCCTCTCCAGACCATTGAAGGTGACGAGGAGGGTGATCTGCTCGTCGTTGGTTGGGGAGGCACGTACGGATCCATCAAGAGTGCAGTGACCAACGCGCGGGCAAGAGGGCTGTCCGTCTCCCACGCACACATCCGGCACCTGAATCCGTTCCCGCGCAACCTCGGGGAAATCCTGTACAGATTCAAGAACATTCTTGTCCCCGAGATTAACAACGGTCAGCTCCTCAAACTCCTCAGGGCCAAGTACCTTGTACCGGCGGTCGGTTTCAACATGATCAGGGGCCTACCGCTTCGTTCGGAAGAAATCGAACAGAAAATTGAATCCATTATTGGGGGCAATCATGCCTGAAACACAAGAGAGAGATTCGGCAGCACCAGTCAAGCTTACGATCAAGGACTTCCAATCTGACCAGGACGTCCGATGGTGTCCCGGATGCGGGGACTACTCAATCCTGGCACAGGTGCAGCGAGTGTTGCCTGAGTTTGCACACAAGAAAGAGGACTATGTCATGATATCCGGGATCGGCTGCTCCAGTCGATTTCCGTACTATGTTGATACGTATGGGATTCATGGCATCCATGGACGGGCTCCAGCCATCGCATCCGGAGTGAAGTTGGCAAACCCGGATCTGGAGGTCTGGATGGCAACGGGCGACGGCGACGGGCTGAGCATTGGTGGAAACCATATGATTCATATGTTACGACGCAACGTGAACGTGAAAGTCCTATTGTTCAACAATCAGATCTATGGGCTTACGAAAGGACAGTACTCCCCCACTTCGGAGCTTGGCCAGATTACAAAGTCCACACCGATGGGGGTAATCGATTATCCCTTCATTCCTGTTTCCCTCGCTCTCGGTGCGGGTGCAACCCTTGTCGCGAGAACAATGGATAGGGATCCGAAGCACTTGCAGGAAATGACGCGCCGGGCTGAAAGGCATCGGGGTTCATCGTTCATCGAAATCTACCAGAACTGCAACGTGTTCAACGACGGTGCATTCTTCACATTCACCGAGAAAGACACACGTGATGACCATGTGGTCTATCTTGAGCATGGGAAGCCCATGGTCTTTGGCAAGCAGAAGGATAAAGGAATCCGGTTGAACGGCTTCACACCGGAGGTTGTCAGCATCGCCGATGGCAAGTACTCCGTAAGCGACCTCCTCGTGCACAATGAGAACGACTCAACTCTTGCATTCATCCTCGCAAACATGATCCACAACCCTCAGCTGCCGCGTGCAATGGGTGTCTTTCTCAGTCAGGACCGACCGACGTACGAAGAGACCCTCCGACAGCAGATCGCCAAAGCAAAGAGCAAGCGGGGAGAAGGAAACTTGCAATCGCTGCTTGATGGCGATGAGACCTGGGTGATACAGTAGGGCTACCGATTGGTTCATAGGTGATGAAAATGCGCAAAGGGAGGCCGCCACCTCCCTTTTGTGTTGTTGCACATTTGCGTATATTGAGTCCGATTTGATGACAGCATTCATTGATGAATGAACCAGGAAATCGAAGCAGTCGTACCTCTCTTACGCAACAGTCACAAGTTCGTTCTTACTACACACGTCAACCCGGATGGTGATGGCCTCGGTTCGCAAATAGCTCTTGCCGAGCGGCTCACAGACATGGGAAAGCATGCCGACATTCTCAACCACAGCCCGACACCGGGAATGTACCTCTTTCTCGATCCGAATCATCGCATCCGGCAGTTTGATCCGAACAGAGACGCACCTGCAATCGCCAATGCGGATGTCATTGTTGTGATGGATACCAATCAACCCGACCGGCTTCGTTCCATGCAGAACCACATCCTGAACAGCAAGGCGGCCAAGGTCTGTATCGACCATCATCTTGATCCGGATCCATTCGCACTGCATTACATCATCGCCGACGACGCTACATCCACCGGAGAGTTGACGTATAAGCTCCTCCTGCAGTTGGACAGGAGCAGGATAACTCCATTAATTGCTCAGGCGCTCTACTGTGCAATCATGACGGACACGGGTTCGTTCCGCTACCCGCGTGTTGATCCCGAAATCCACCGGATTGTCGCACACCTGATCGAGTGCGGCGCAGACCCGGTCTACATTTACCATGAGGTGTACGAGCAATGGACGGAAGGCCGCATCCGCCTTCTCGGCGAAGCGCTCGATCATCTGAAGACCGAGTATCGCGGCAAGCTTGCACACATTACCGTCACCCGGGAAGCGCTGAAACGCACCGGAACCACAGAGGTCGATACCGACAATTTCACAGTCTACCCGATGAGCGTTAGCGGGGTGGTCATAGGTATCCTCTTCGTCGAGCTCACGGACGGCGTGAAGATCAGCTTTCGCTCTCGAGGTGATATCCCAATTAACGAGCTTGCCAGGGAATTTGGCGGCGGCGGGCACAAGAATGCTGCGGGGGCCAGGCTTTACAACAGCTACCTTGAGGACGCGGAAGCCCGTATCATCAAAGCCGCTGAGAAGTACGTTCGGTGACCGCCCGTCACCTTGTCTAGTCATGGAAGACCAACCACCACCATCAAGAAGGACCCGTGCCAATCCCGACATTACAAGCATACAGGAGCACACTGACCTCAGCCAAAGCGGATGTGCTTGCGTATTTCGTCTTTGAGGATTCCGATATTTTCAAGCGGCAGATTAGAGAAATCAAGCGGCAGTTCAAGGACCTTTCAACACCTCTTTCTGCCACCACATTCTCAGGCAAAGAACAAGAAACTCAAGTCCTCTACCCCGGGCACTCAGCGTCGAGAAAGCTGTTGCTCGTCGGGCTGGGAAAAACCGAAAAACTCAGTCTGGAAAAACTGAGGAGGGGTGCGTCGGCTGCGGCCAAGTCAGCCAGGCATCTGAAGGCACCGGTGCTCGCTATTTTCGAACCCGCCCCACAAGCCGTAATGAAAGCCCGGCCGCATTTTGAGGAGAATATCTGGGAGAACATCGCGACAGCACTTGGCGAGGGATCTGTGCTGGCCGCATACAAATTCGACAAATATCTCACCAGCTCAAATGGTAGCAAAAAGACCACAAGGCTGAAGTCAGTTTCGGTAATCACGGAAGATACCCAGAGATTGAAAGACATCAGTTTGGGAATTGCGTATGCCCAACTGGTCTGTGAAGGAACCTATCTTGCACGTGATCTGGAGAATGCGCCTGGCAACGAGATCTTCCCGGAATCGCTCGCAAGGCGGGCTGCGGAAGCGGGGAAAAAAAGCAGGTTCCAGGTGACGATACTCAACGAACGAAAGATCAAGCAACTCGGAATGGGTGGGCTGCTCGGTGTTTCACAGGGAAGTGCCAAGCCACCGCGATTCATCATCATGGAGCATAACCGCTCTGTAAAGAGGAAGGGCACCATTGTCCTCGTTGGCAAGGGTGTGACATTCGATTCCGGAGGCATCTCCATCAAACCCGCGGCAGGCATGGCTGAAATGAAGATGGACATGTCAGGAGCTGCTGCAGTTATTGGAACAATGCAGGTAGCCGCGCGCATGAAACTCCCCGTCCACCTGGTCGGCCTCATCCCGGCAACCGAGAACCTACTCGGGGGAGCGGCACTGAAACCGGGAGACATCCTGACTCACCATAACGGCAAGACATCCGAGGTAGACAACACAGACGCAGAAGGCCGTCTTATTCTTGCCGATGCTCTTTCCTACGCGTCGAAATATAAGCCGGATCTTGTCATCGACCTTGCAACGCTCACCGGAGCGTGTGTTGTGGCTCTTGGCCATTACGCCACAGGCATGATGGGAACCGATGAGGACACGATGAAGCGACTGAGGGAATCCGGAGAACGTACGTACGAGCGTGTTTGGCAATTGCCGATGTTTGAAGAGTACGAAAAGCTCGTGAAAAGCGACGTTGCCGACGTGAAGAATGTCGGGGGGCGGTGGGCGGGCGCGATCACGGCTGCAATGTTCCTCAAGAAGTTCATAGGTGAATACAAATGGGTGCACCTGGATATCGCCGGCACGGCAATCATGGAGGAAGCGCAGGATTACATACCGAAAGGCGGATCCGGTGTCGGTGTGCGACTCCTCATCGATCTCCTCCGGCATTGGAAGAAGGCGTGATGCCTGAGCCGATTGCACTCAAATTGCTCCATTCCACGGGAGTAGGTTTCTCTCACTTCTGTCACCACAGAAAATGGTAACAACAATGCGAAGAGGAGGAGTCATTCTTGCGGGACTGACATTGTTCAACGCTGTGACTTTCAGCCAGCCAACTACTGAGACACCTGCACAAAGCCTCTTCCTCTACTACGAAGCGGTGAATCTCGTCGCCGACGATCCACGGCAGTCGCGCATCGACATCCACTACCGGATCGACCAGGAATTCTTCGTCCCTGTGCGCAACACTGACCGAGGGTTTCCCCATGAGTTCAAACGCCGCGGGGAAGTGGCCATCGAGCTCTTTGATTCAACGGGAATAGCAAAGGCGCGTGACATCGCCCGGTTTGAGATCGGCGCTACGACCGACGAGGGAACGTTCGAATCAAAGCAATGGTACCAGCGCATGGTTTCATTCGACGTCCAGCCCGGATTGTACACCATCTCTCTCGAGGTCGATGATCTGGAGTCGGAGCGTATTTATCGCGACCGCACCAGAACTGCGCGCGCAAAACGGTTCGATCTTCCGATCCTTCAGCTTTCCACTCCGATCTTCTCCTCGTGGCTTCCGGGGGAATTCCCTCCAGAGAAATTCTGGCCGCAGAATTTCGGCGGCAATATTCTCTACGGTACCACCGGCGGGCTTTTTATCCAATCAACATCCGATCACGCAATGGATGCGCCAGTACGGGTGGAATATCTGGTGTCAACAGAACGCCGCCGCTTCGAGGATCCCACAACCATCCTCTCGGACACAATTGAAAGTGCCGCAACCGTGGCTGGCCTCACGCTAGAGATCTCGGCCAGAGAAGATTCTCTCAGGTATTCGGTGGGACGCTCTCCATCCTCCAAAGCAACCGGTGTGTTCATCCCTATCCCGTTTGAAAAACTCCCGCTCAGGAATTTCGAGCTGAACCTAACCATTCTCCAGGGGACAAGAAGCGAGGTCGTGAAGAAACAGTTCAAAACCGTCTGGCCGGATATGCCTCTGTCCTTGCGCGATGTGGATTTCGCCCTAAATGCGCTCAGGTATATCACCACGGAAAAACAGCTGGATTCACTCAGGAGAGGAACCTGGGACGACAGGCTGAGCAAGCTCGAGGGGTTCTGGAAGGAAAAGGACAAAACTCCGGAAACTGACTACAACGAAGTGATGACGGAATACTACCGTCGGGTGGATTTCGCGATGAGAAGCTTCGGGACGATCCGCGAGCCGGATGGGTCAAAATCAGATCGTGGGCGCATTTTCATCATATACGGCCAGCCGACGCAAACGCAACGTAACCTCGATCCGACCACCGGATTCCAGGAGATATGGATCTACGAGAACCTTGGAAAGAAATTCACCTTCGTGGACAAGACAAAATCCGGGAACTATGTCCTGGTCGCAACCACGGATCTATGATGATCAACACCCGCGGCAAAAGGCCGGTGATCGCGATTACCGTGGGAGACTGTAATGGCATTGGACCGGAAGTCGTACTCAAAAGTGTTCGCCAACCCTCGGTCAAGAATGCGTGCATGCCGGTACTTGTTGGGCCTGCAGATATTTTTTATTTCTATGCCCGAAAGCTCCACCTCGAAAACGCCCTCGCTGGCATCCCAATAGTTGAATCCTCCAGCATCTCACGACGTTTGATTACACCGGGTAAGATCTCAGCTGCAGCAGGGGAAGCAGCCGCAAAGGCGATTGCTGCCGCAGTAGAGTTAGCAAACGCAAGTATTGTACAAGCCGTGGTTACCGCCCCTGTCTCCAAGCGCGCATTGCATAAAGCGCATATCAGGTTTCCGGGCCAAACGGAGATGTTGCAGCAACTCTCTGCATCCCGGAGCGTCGCAATGATGCTCGTCTCTCCCACCCTGCGTGTCGGGCTGGCGACAATCCATGTACCCCTTCGCAATGTGGCTCGCGTTCTGACCCGACCGCTCTTACGGGAGCGCGTCCGATTGATTCACGACGCACTCAGGAATGACTGGAACATCAAAAAGCCAAGGATTGCTGTTCTCGCGCTGAATCCCCACGCCGGCGAGGGAGGAGATCTCGGCGAGGAGGATGATAAGGTTGTGGCGCCGGTGGTGAGAGAGTTACAACGGAAACGGATGAGAGTTGAGGGACCGTTCCCCGCTGATGCCTTCTTCGGAAGATACAAGCCGGGGTTGTATGACGCGGTGGTGGCAATGTACCACGACCAAGGACTCATCCCACTGAAGATGTCTGCATTTTGCAGTGCAGTCAATGTATCTGTTGGCCTCCCAATCATTAGAACCTCACCCGACCATGGAACAGCATTTGAGATTGCAGGGAAAGGGATCGCAGATCCCGCGAGCATGATCGAAGCAATCATGCTGGCTTCTACCATGGCAGCACACAGAATGCGTTCAAAGAGAAACCATCGATGATATCTCTTTCAAACATCACGGTTGAGTTCAGTTCGCGTACCGTGCTCGACGATATCTCCCTGCAGATACGGCCGGGCGAGTTTATGTTTCTGGTTGGACAAACAGGGTCCGGCAAAAGTACCATCCTTCGACTTATGTACATGGACATCGTTCCGACAAAAGGTACTGTCTCCGTCGGCAAGTACAGCTCATCGAACATTGAGAAACGAGAAAAGCCTTATCTGCGAAGGCTTCTGGGAATCATTTTCCAGGATTTCCGGTTGCTTGAGGACAGGAGTGTATATGACAACGTCGCATTTACGCTGCACGTGACTGGCGCGAGGGGGAAGGAAATAAAGAAGAGAGTCCTTCACGCCCTGGCGGATGTTGGATTGAGTCATCAGAGGAACAGAATGCCGCATGAGCTATCGGGAGGAGAACAGCAGCGGGTAGTTGTTGCCCGCGCCCTAGTGAATAACCCTCTGTTCCTTCTGGCAGACGAGCCGACCGGAAACCTCGACCCCACCACATCCCACGAAATCCTCGGTCTGTTGAAGACAATAAACACTCGTGGTACGGCAGTCGTGATGGCCACCCACAATTACGACCTTGTGAGGAAAACGAACGAGCGAATCGTTCAAGTGAAGAACGGAAAGGTATTCGATGTGGAAATGAAATAACAGGACTATTGCTCGCACCTTTGCATTTTCCTTCCGTGTTGCGTATAATAAACCGGGCACAAAGCAAGCCCACTCCATGAAACGATTTGTCGCATCTCTCTTTCTTCTTCTGTACCTGTACAACTCGGCAGGGTACCTTGCTGTGTTCAGCTATCTACAGTATCGGGTACGGAGCGAAGTCAAACAAATGCTCAAAGCTTCAGTCCCCCGCTCGGAACTTGTTCTCTTTGCGTTTCACACCCGCTCTCTTGAATCCAATATATACGCCATTCACTGGATTGAAGACCATGAGTTTCGGTATCAAGGAGGCATGTATGATATTGTGAACTCTTCTTGCGTCGGCGACACGACCTACCTCCTCTGCTTGAACGATATCATGGAAGAAGAGCTCTTCAAAGACCTCGGCAATCACGTGCAGAGGCACATGGGGTACTCTGAGAAACAGGGAATGCTGGACTCTTTGCGCGATGTGTTCAAACAATCTTATTTCACCTGTATCGATCTCTTCGACGACTTGTTGGCCATTGGCCTTTCCGTCGCCCCACAGGAAGACATCTACAAATCTGTAGTGATGGATATTCCCTCTCCTCCTCCTCGTACCTTCGCGGTAAGCAGCGTCTCCTAGTGCTCGCTTCAACATAGAATCTGCGTGTCGGTGCGGCACGGGGAATTTCTGTTCCTTGTCCAAGCTTGACGCCGTGGTATTTTCCCTCAATGCGCGAAGTGCGCTTTCAGCGATCCACACGCGCGTCACCAAGCTGATAACCTAAGACATAAGAGGTCAATGCAATGTTGCGTCATTTGCTGTTCATGACATGCCTGACATGCATGCCATGTTTTGTCGTTGTATCGGTTTCTCAGACGACCGAAACCGCGACAAGCGACACACTGAAGTCGTATGAGATCGAAGAGGTGATGGTAACGGGAACGCGAACCTATCGCAAGATCATTGACGTTCCATATTCTGTCGAGCGGATCGACAACACAGAGTACAAATACGAGCGCAAGACAGCGGCCGACAACGTGCTGGGGGGAATCCCCGGTTTGTTCTTCCAGAACCGCTATGGGAACCATGACGTACGGATTTCGATCAGAGGCTTTGGCAGCAGATCGAATTCTGGTATCCGCGGAGTGAGGATTCTTCTCGATGGTATTCCTGAATCTGAGCCGGACGGCCAGACCCGCATAGAGGCAATCGACTTTCACTCTATCGGGTCGATCGAAATTGTGAAAGGCAACGCATCGTCATTATACACCAACGCTCCGGGCGGTGTCATCAACTTCATTAACGACGTCACATTCCCAAGAACATTTGTGGTGAACTTCAACGAGTTTGGCTCATTTGATCTCAGGAGCAACGGAATCAAAGCAGGTGTGCGAACCGAAAACTATGGCTTTCTGTTGACCTACAATTACCACCATGCCAAAGGCTATCGCGCTCACAGCGAAGACTACTGGCATATTGCAAACACCGTACTTGAGTCAAAGCCGGGAGATAACTCCACGCTGACCATGTACGGATACTTCGTGGACGGTCTGATCCGCTTGCCCGGATCTCTGACGAAGGAGGAGTTCGACCGTGATCCGTTGCAGGCAAACGGTCGGGACGCAGGCCTGGATGCACGACGAATCACCAAGAAGGGAAGGGTTGGACTGCAGTTCAAGACATTCCTTGGCGTTGAGAAACTCAACGAAGTGGAAGTAAGCACATACGGCACGATAAAGTATTTCGAGCGAGCAGCGGCAACATACCGGATCATCAATCGGAATGGGATTGGAGCGAGCGCGAGATTTGTTCACACGGGCAATCTGTTTGGTTTGCGAAATGAGTTTTCCATTGGCGGCGACGCCCTTTATCAGGCCGGACCGGTGGAGGACTACCAGAACATCGGCGGCGTGAAAGGTGATGGTGTAAGGGCACTCACGGATGAAACGATCGGAAACTCGGGATTCTACTTCCAGAACTCCATAGGCCTGCACGATCGTCTGGATTTCCTCGTGACTGGCCGGTACGACAACGTGCTCTTTGAAATCCGTGATCAAGACCTTGGTGTGAGGAGCGCGACCAGAAGATTCAAAGCCTTCACACCGAAAGCCGCCTTGAACTTCAAATTCACGCCGACTACCGCAGCATATACATCGTATGGCCAGAGTTTCGATTCCCCCGCTGCAAACGAGCTGGACAACTATCAACTCACATCCAATCCGTTTGCCTCACTTCTGAATCCGGATCTGAAGCCACAAAAGTCGCAAAGTTTTGAGATCGGAGTGAAGGGGAACGTTTTTTTTCAGGACATCCCCGTCTGCAACATTACCAACTTTGATGTGACATTCTTTGACACTATCATAGAAGATGAGATCGTGCCGTTCGAGATCTTTAGTGCGGTATTCTTCAGAAACGCAGCAAGAACACACAGGAGGGGCATCGAGGCAGGCGCAACAACCGAAATCGTGCAAGGCATTCGCTTGAAAACAGCGTATACCTTCTCTGACTTCAAGTACGACAGCTATGTCGCTCGTTCCACTGATGACACCGGCGCCGTTATCGACAGAAGATACGACGGCAATGTCGCGCCAAGCGTTCCGAAGCACAATGTATCGTTGAGTATGTCCTATGAACGGACGTTCAACGAACTTATAACCGGCTTCGTGAAGATGACCTACCTGGCCGTCAGCGGGATGTATACCGACGATGCAAACAGTGAAAAGAGCACAGGCTACCAAATCGTGAACGTTAATGCAGGATGCGACCTCTTGTTTGGCAATTTCAGTATCCTCGTATCGGGCGGCATGAACAACATCGCCGACTCACGGTACGTGGCATTCATCAACATTAATTCCACGAGGAAGGAGTTCTATGAAGCAGGTGAACCGAGAAACTTCTTTGCGGGTGTCAATCTTGGTTGGAGATTCTGACCTTGCTTATGGCTAAAACTGCAATGCCAGAACTGGTAACACATCACTTGACAATATGAGGCTATCATGAAACGCAGTGCATACTTTGTTGTTTTTTCAAGTGCATTGATTATCATCATGCTAATGGAAGGCGAAACGCTTGGCGGAAGAAAGCGTCATGAGCCGGGTCCGACAAGTGTGTCCGTTGGCCAATCCTACAGGATCTATCCGAGCGGTGTAACTCAAACGGAACCTCTCATCGTACGGCATCCGTCGAATTCAAACATTCTGTTCGCCAGCGCAAACACGATCAACTTCAGCACGGGTTTTATCAGCGAGGGTGTTTACGTGACCACCAACGGCGGTCAATTGTGGTATGGAAGCGACACGTGTAATGGCAGCCCCATAACGTTTCATCATGGTGATCCTGGCATAGCTATCGATAAGGATGGACGGTTTCACCTTGTGCGACTTGGTCCTGAGTTTTCCCCAGGCATATATGCCCATTTCTCCGCCAATAACGGCACTGCATGGTCGAGCCAGAGGACATTGCAGCAGGAGTTTGTGGACCGTGGAACGGTCACCTCCGACGTAGACATGTCAAGCAGTTTTTTTGGTCGGACATATGCGGCGTGGATTTGGTTAAACCAACCGTATCCTGTCGTTTGTGTTTTCACCACTGATGGCGGACAGACCTGGACTGCACCTGCACAGGTTAACAATCCCGCTCCCCGCAGTCTTGGAGCAGAAATCACAACGGGGCCGAATGGAACAGTGAATATCTGCTGGGCACGAGTCATCAGCATTTCACCCTTTACTGAGGACTTCGTTGGATTCGCGTCGTCCACCAACGGCGGAGCAAGCTGGACTGTTCTGGAAAACGCATTCGACATGAACGGCATCGCTGGAACGTTTCCCTCAAAAGGAAACATCAGGGTCAATGGACTACCACGAATTGACACTGACAAGACCGGCGGCCCACGCAACGGATGGATCTACATCGCAACCGCACAACGGAACCTCTCGCCTGCCGGCTCAGACCCGGACATCATCCTGAATCGATCGACAAATGGCGGAGTTACATGGTCGTCGGGGATCAGGGTGAACCAGGATGCTGTGAGCAACAGTAAGTTCCAGTACTTCCCCGCTATCCATGTCGACGATAGCGGTGGGGTCAATGTCCTTTACTACGACGACAGAAACACGACGAGTGATTCATCAGGCGTATACCTTTCCCGTTCGACCGACGGTGGCAACACTTGGAACGATTACCAGATCAGCGACCACCACTTCAGACCCCAACCGATCGGCGGACTCGGCCAGGGTTACCAGGGGGATAATATCGGGCTTACATCTGTGGGTGACACACTGTGGCCGGTATGGATGGATAATTCAAGCGGCATATACCAGATTTGGACATGCCCGGTTGATATTTCATCCCTCGGGACTTTTGTGGATGAACTGGCAGCTCCGGGAACGTTCATTCTACGGCAGAACTACCCCAACCCGTTTAACCCGTCAACTTCAATCCAGTATGAACTGCTTCGAAACGATGTTGTTACTCTTGAGGTATTTGACATGAAAGGAAGCCGGGTTGCAAAGCTGGTGAGCGGAAAGCAGAACGTGGGACAACACACGGCGAGGTTCTCGGGGGAGGGGCTGGCCAGCGGTATCTATATCTACAGACTTGTAGGAGCTGGTTTTTCTGAAACCCGAAAGATGGTACTCTTAAGGTAGCACCCTAGCGGACCAGAAGCATCTTCCTGGTTTCGCTATAACGTCCGGAGTTGTTCCCTTGCGGTTGAGCGGTCAGGCGATAAAAGTACATCCCTGAGGGAAGACCCTCCGCGTCGAAGCCCACTTCGTGAAGGCCGGACTCCTGTGCCCCTTTCAAAAGTGTTTGAACCTCTCTGCCAAGAAGATCAAACACTTCGATTGTAACAAGGCTTCTCTCGACGAGGGTGTACTTGATGGACGTGGAAGGGTTGAAGGGATTGGGATAGTTTTGATGAAGGGCGGTCGATGAAGGAATCTCCACGGATTCCTCTCTCACGCCGACCGCAGATGGGTTGAACTTCAATACGGTCCCGCGGTCGCCGACCATGTACCCTGTCCTTGAGTCGAGAAACGCTATATCGTACACTGCGCTGCTATCAGGGGTAAATCTGTCTGTCCAGGTTCTTCCGGAATCCAGAGAGAACATATATGTTCCCGCGAAACCGAGGGGTGCCCATCCCTCCGCCGGAGTTCTGAACGCAACCTCTCGTGCCTCACCCCACACGGCCGGATACAGGTAATCCCACTTTTCGCCTCCGGTTGAGGTTCTTACAATCCCGGCCCCAAAATCAAAGTCACCTCCTACAGCGATGATATTCATGGAATCGAAGAAGAAGAAACCATTCAGCGGTTCTGAATTCACTGCCTGAATCACCCATCTCTGGCCGCCATCGGTGGTCCGCCATACAACCCCAACAATATCGAACTGTCCCCCCATGGCGTAGCCATAGTTCGGAGTGTGGAACTTGATGTTCCTTATCCCAAAGCCGGAATAGGTCGACGAATCAACATTGGCTGGAAACCACGTCAACCCTCCATCTGTTGTCCCCTCAAGAATCCCATACTCACCTCCCATCCATCCCCTGAGGGGATCGAGAAATTTGACAGCGCGGAAGAACTTCTCCGGTATTGGCTGGTTCTCCCAGGTGGCCCCTCCGTTCTCTGTCTTCAAGAACAAGGTGCCATAGACGGGGTTGTCACGCGATGGAAGGTCCAGCGCAATTCCCCATCCCTGGTTCTCATCCAGCATGAAGATATCCAAAATGTCATTCCTGATCCCGGATTCCTGAAATGTCCAGCTCAGTCCACCGTCCGTTGTCTTCAGGATTGTCCCGGAATCCCCAACAACCCACCCTTTCAGAGTGTCAAGCCAGCACATCTTGTTGAAGTCCCTCTCCGTGGGTGTTTCGAGAGGTATCCAATAGTCCTGGGAATGTACTGACGAACAGGCAATGGGAAAAAGAAGGCAGGTAAAGAAAACTTTGGCCAGGTTGCTCAACTCAAACACCGCAAAGAGGTCGGCTTTCATAACATGAGACAGGAGGAAGTAAAAGGGACTCGATGCCGGTTTGCCGCACCTCAGGCACCGGATACTGCTTCCACGCGTTTCACCTCCGGGACTTCCTGCATGACTACTCGCTCCACACCTGCACGAAGTGTCAACTGGGACATGGGACAGATGAGACATGTGCCGGTCCATTGCAACTCGACAATCCCATCAGGACGGATTCGGAGCAGTTTCACGTCACCGCCGTCGGCCCTGAGATATGGCCTGCATATCTCCAGGGCCCTCTCAACGCGTTCTTCAATCGATGATAGTACCTGTGGCAAGGAAGTCGTGAAAAGGTCCCCGTTACATAAGCTGGATTTCAACAGGAGATTGTGCTGACTGCGAAGCGTTTCTTATGCTAATTTGTGCCGCCATGTTCCGGGCTATCTGCCTGATGCTTTCCGCCTGTGGCTTCCACCTGTCATCAACTACGATCGGCTTGCCTGTATCACCGCTCACCCTGATGCTCGTGTGAATCGGAATCTCTCCGAGGAACGGTACACCAAGCTCCTCGGCGGCTTTTCTGCCTCCGCCGGTATCGAAAATATCCTCGCGCTGGCCACAGTGAGCACAGATATAATAGCTCATGTTCTCCACGATCCCGAAGATCGGCACGTTTACCTTTTCGAACATCTTGAACCCCTTGCGAGCATCGGCGAGTGAGATGTCCTGTGGTGTCGTTACGATGACCGCACCCGTAAGAGGGATTGTCTGAACCAGTGTTAGTTGAATATCGCCGGTCCCGGGAGGCAGATCGAAGATCAGATAGTCCAGCTCACCCCAGTCGACGTCGGACATGAACTGCTTCACGGCGCCGCTCGCCATCGGCCCACGCCAGATCACCGCTTGCATCGGGTCAACAAGAAAACCAATAGACATCACCTTCACTCCCCAATTTTCCATCGGCTGGAGACGTTGGTTACGCACTTGGGGCCTTCCCGTTATTCCCATCATTAGCGGTATGCTCGGCCCGTAGACATCTGCGTCCACCAGCCCAACTTTTGCACCATCTTTCGCCAGGGCCGCTGCGAGGTTTACTGCAACCGTGGATTTCCCTACTCCACCTTTTCCTGAAGCAACCGCAATGGTGTTCTTTACACCAGGCAGGATTGCAGCCTTTTGCTGGTTCTCATGCACCATCACCTTCGAAGTCATTTCCACCTGAACGTCGCCGACTCCCTCAATGGCATCCCTCACCGCTTTCACCGATGCCGACTTCAGCTCATCACGCACCGGGCACGCAGGTGTTGTCAGTTCTATTTTCATACTGACATCCCGTCCCGTAATCCTGATATCCTTGACAAAGTTCAGGGATACAATATCCCGGTGAAGGTCCGGGTCCTTTACCACCTTCAGGGCTTCACGAATATTTGCTTCGCTCAGTGGTTTCATGAAATAACTGATAAATAATCCCTATTTGGCTCTCAAAAAAGGTAGCAAGAAGGGGAGTGAATGTCAATGAATACGACAAGCAGTCGTCAGATGACACGCATTCTCTTGCCGACCCTTTCAAAGGCGCTGAGTGCACGGTCGATCTCCTTCCTCGACAGTGCGGCGGAGATTTGTGCGCGCAACCGCGCCTCGCCTTTCGGCACGACAGGATACCAGAGTCCCTTGATATAGACACCCGCCTTCAGCAGCTCGTTACTCATGTCCTGTGCAACGGCTGCTTCGCCAAGCATGATGGGGACAATCGGGTGGTCCCCCTCAAGGATGGTGAAGCCCAGAGCGGCGATTTCTCTCCTGAAGTACGCGGTGTTCTTGTGAAGCTGTTTCACAATGGATTTGTCTTTCGTCAACAGGTTGAACGCAGCCCTGGCGCCGTACACTATGGAAGGTGGCAATGAGTTGGAGAAAATGTAGGTCCGCGCCTTCTGCCGCATGTAAGCAATGACAGCCTTCTTGCCGCTGATATATCCACCTGCAGCCCCACCGATCGCCTTCCCGAGCGTACCTGTCAGCACATCGATCTGGCCGTGGACGCCTTTTGCCTCGGGTGTGCCTCGTCCTCGTTTGCCGCAAACACCAACGGCGTGTGAGTCATCGACAAACAGAATTGCCGCGAACCGCCGAGCCACTTCTACAAGCCTGTCCAGTGGTGCAAGGTCTCCTTCCATACTGAACACCCCATCGGTCGCAATAATCCGGATTCGGTAATCACTCTGTTTGTCTTCCTCAAGCTGGCGCACAAGATCTTCGACATCGGCGTGCTTGTAGATCTTCTTGTCCGTCGTCTCTGCTTTGCACAAACGTTGACCGTCGATGATGCTCGCATGGTTCAACCGGTCCGAGTAAATGACATCTTTATACGTGTCATATCCGAGCTTTTCATTTGTCAGTGAAGCGAAGAATGCCTCATTGGCCGCCCAGCACGAAGAGAACAGAATCGAATCTTCAGTTCCAAGAAACTTCGAGATCCTGTTCTCAAGATCGAAGTGGATGTCTTGCGTCCCGCAGATGAACCGTACCGAGGCAACTCCATACCCGTACTCCTTGATCCCTTTGATGGCCGCCTTGCGTACAGCGGGATGATTGGAGAACCCGAGGTAGTTGTTTGAGGCGAGCATGACGACGTTCTTTCCATTCACCCGTACAATGCCGTCCTGTGGACTCTCCAGCGGAACTTCATACTTGTAGGTCTTCGATTCCTCTAACAAGGTCAGTTCTTGTTGAACAAGTTTCAGCAAATCAGCCATTGTAAAATCTCCTTCGTCCTATACAGAAAAGAGCAACTCTGGTTCTCAACTCGAAGCCCGGACAAGCCTTGCGGCAAAAGAGCCATCCATTGCATGACGGTGCGGAAACGTCTCCACAAAACCTTCCGGCGTCACAAGGTCGTGGCTAACATACCTCTCAGCATTATCGAGTGTGAACTCTGGATGACGGTCAAGGAACTTCTTGACAATCTCCTGGTTCTCCTCGGGTTCAGTCGTACAGGTGCTGTACACAAGTACGCCACCGGGTTTGACCAATTTTGCCGCGTTTTCAATCAGGGTCTTTTGAAGCGCCGTGAGAGCAAGAATGTCCGAGATGTCCCGCTTCCATTTTATATCCGGCTTCTTTGCAACAACGCCGAGACCTGAACATGGTGTATCAAGCAATACCTTGTCCACCGGCTCATGCTCGAGGGTGGTTGAGTCCAATGCCCGCAGCTTCACATTCCGCAAACCAAGCCTGTCGCATGCAGCCTTGATGAGATTCAGCTTTGCTTCATATTTGTCGACTGCGATTAACTCACCCGAGTTCTTCATTATTTCAGCGATGTGAGTCGTTTTGCCGCCCGGCGCGGCACAGAGGTCAATGACGCGATCTTCAGGAGCCGCTGAAAGAAGGAGGCATGGCAGTGCTGCGCTTTCATCCTGGATCGTGAACATTCCATTACGGAACAGGTCCATCTGTCCGATCCGGGAGAGCGTCTTCACACGCACAAAATAGTCGATGTGGGTCGACCCCGTGTACTGGATCTGTTGCTGGTCGAGAAGAGTAAGAAAATGACCGGGATCCACTTTCAGCTTGTTGATTCGGAGCGAAAGACTCGGCCGCTCGTTGTTTGCAGCAAGCAGCTTCCGGGTTTCCTCGTATCCGAAACGCCGCACCCACCGCTTCACCAACCAGTGAGGATGCGAAAGCACAACCGCGAGATACTGGATCTGGTCTTCGGCAGGATCAGGATAGCGAATCCCCTCAATGTTCCTAATGATATTCCTGAGAACCGCATTAACAAGTCCCGCCGGCTTGTCACCCCGGATTCGCTTGACGAATTCGACGCTCTCGTTTACCGCTGCCGCATGTGGGACTCGCTCGAGGAAGAATATCTGGTAAAGTGCGACGCGAAGGGCATTCTTGACGTTGATCTCCGACTTTGCAAAGTTGCCGTGAGAAAAGCCGTTGAGCACCCAGTCCAGTTTTGACTGCCATCGCAGAACACCATGAACCAGCTCGGTGAGCAGCCCCTTGTCAAGGTCGTTCAGCTCCCCCGATTTCAGCTCCACATCAAGAAGCTTGTCCAGATACGAATCGGTGCGCTCAACACGGTTGAGTATCTTGACTGCGGTGCCCCTGACGCCGTGGAACAGGTTCACGGGCTCCCGACGTTCAGGGTTAGGTGCTATGGGTTGTTCGTTCATGTGCTGTCATTGTGAAGATCTGGCGGAACAGGCGTTGATATTCTGCCGAGGCAGTCACGTTTCTTCGGCCCATGACCTTCACGGCAACGGCAAGCGCCTTTTCAACGTCATATGTCTCGAAATGTCGCGCATCGCCCCAGGAGAATGAAGGAACGAACTTTGGAGGGAGCATCGTGCCATAGATATTCGATGATGGCCCAACGACCGTGCCTGTATCAAGTGTTGAGTTGATACCGGTCTTTACATGGTCACCTGCTGTCAGACCGACGAACATCTTGCCCGAGTCGACCATCGAACCGTTCACATACACCTTAATGCTGCCATAGGTGTTCTTCAGGTTGCTAGTCGTTGTACCCGCGCCAAGGTTCACCCACATACTCAGATATGAATGGCCAAGGAAGCCATCGTGTTGCTTGTTGGTGTGGGAATGAATGATCGAATGTTCCACCTCCCCCCCGACTTTGCACATCGGGCCTATGCTTGTGTTGCCGTATATCTTTGCTCCAATCTTGATCAATGTACCATCACCTATGTAGCAAGGCCCTTCGATCACTGCAGTGGGAAACACCTTGACGCCACTTCCTACATAAATGGGCCCGGCGCTGGCATCCAACACCGCGCCAGCACTTACTAAGGAGTCCCTGCCAATCGCGACCCGTTTCTTGTTGATTAGCACAGCCGACTTGTGGATTTTGCCTTTTCGAAGAGGTTGCTGCTTTGCTTTCCTCGTGAGTTGGACAAAATCGTTCTCGATCTCACGTTCATTGGCATGAACCAGATCCCAGGGATAGCGAACAAACGAGGCTCCAACCTCAACACTTGCGACGGAGCCGAGCCGCGTCAGATCGATTGCATCGGTCGGGAGGGAATTCCGGAGATCGGCAAGGGCATCGCCTGTCAGCAATGCACCCGCAATTTCCTGCCCTGAAACAAAAAGTGTGTCTGGACGGGCGTTCCGAAGAGCCTTCGCAACCTTCGCTGTCATTATGCAGCGGCCGTTAAGCAGCAAACAGCTCCGGCCTGAGATCGCATTGACTTGAATCCCCGGGTTTTCCTGCGAGAGTAGAGGTGCAAGATACTGCCTGACGTGAAGGGAGGCAGACTCCGGAGAAATATAATGGATTGCTTTATCGCGAAGTGTGAGAATGCCGCATCGAAGATCGTAGACGGGCCGAAAGTGCGCTAACGGTAGGAAGTTTGTTGCAAGGCTGTCTTCAAAGAGACAAAGGTGCATGAGTTGCTCAGACA
>Ga0326597_10004740_pt1 | contig 19033 bp, 19 predicted proteins | sample RVTome_12_FD_203789 | JGI IMG/M metagenome (GOLD analysis project Ga0326597, IMG submission 203789) | Soil microbial communities from uranium-contaminated site in the Upper Colorado River Basin, Wyoming, United States - RVT100D185 | ecosystem: Environmental > Terrestrial > Soil > Contaminated >... | reverse complement strand
GGTTGGCCGCCGAGGGGACCTTGGTGATGGCCGCGGTGAGAGTGGTCTTCCCGTGGTCGATGTGCCCGATGGTGCCCACGTTCATGTGTTCCTTGGTCCGCTCGAACTTGGCTTTGGCCATGCGGGTTCTCCTTTACCGGGTGAAGCCATCGCCCGGGGGCTTCACCGCGCTCCCCGCCCCGCGGAGGCCGGAGGGCGCCTCCCACACCGCACCGGCCCGGCGGGGGGGCGCCACATGGGTGGAGCCCACGACCAGGATTGAACTGGTGGCCTCGTCCTTACCAAGGACGCGCTCTGCCAACTGAGCTACGTGGGCGCAAACGTCGTGCCGGCCGGGGCGGGCCGCCCGCCCTGCCGGCGCCGGGCAGAGGGCCAGCCGCGCAATCCCCCCCAGCCGGGGGCCGACCCCCGCGGGAAGCGCGGCGTGGCCGCCACGAAACGCTAGGGGTACCGTGCGGCGAGAGGATCCACGTGGAGCGGGAAACGGGATTCGAACCCGCGACCCTCAGCTTGGAAGGCTGACGCTCTAGCCACTGAGCTATTCCCGCCTTGGAGTCATCGGGTTGTCGTCCGTCCGGGCCGGCGCCTCGCCGGTCGGTGCGCCCCCTCTACATCCATCCCGTCGGTGGGACGGGCTGTCCCTCATTCCGCTGCCGGTCAGCCGTGGTGGGGAGAGGAGGATTCGAACCTCCGAAGGCCTGAGCCAACAGATTTACAGTCTGCCCCCTTTGGCCACTTGGGTATCTCCCCGCCGGAGGGCTGGGGGTTGCGGCGAATCCCCTGGAGCTGGCGAAGGGATTCGAACCCCCGACCGGCTGATTACAAATCAGCTGCTCTACCGACTGAGCTACGCCAGCAAACGAACGATAATGATATCCAATAAGTCAGTGAGAAACAATCAATTTCTTGCGTGGGTTACCAGGAAGACCCCCTGCAGCGTTCAGCGTGAAGCGAATGGGTGGACTCAAAATATGTTTTCAGGTATTTCCTACTTTTTTTCACGTTTTTCATTGATTTTCACCACGCGGTGTCGGTGGATCTCGTAGAGGAGGATCCCGGCCGCCACGCTGGCGTTCAAGGAGCCCACTCGGCCCACCATGGGGATCGAGACCAGCAGGTCGCAGTGCCCCCGGATGCCGGGTCGGACCCCCGTGTCCTCCCCGCCCACCACGAGGACGAGCGGTCGGCCGAGGTCCGCCCGCGCCAGGGGGGTTCCCCCCTCCATGTCCGCCCCGCAGACCCAGTAGCCCAGGCCCTTGAGCCGCTCCAGGCATGCCGCCAGGTTCGTGGCCCGGGCCACCGGGAGGTGCTCCGCCGCGCCGGCGGCGACGCGCAGGACAGTGGCCGTCACGCCCGCCGCCCGGTGCTTCGGCAGGATCACGCCATCCGCCCCGAAGACCTCGGCGGTGCGGAGGATCGCCCCCAGGTTGTGCGGGTCCTCGATGCCATCCAGCGCCACCAGGAGCGGGAGTGCGGACCGGGCGGCCGCCCCGGCCGCCATGGCCTCCGGATCCGCGTATTCGTAAGGGTCTGCCAGGGCGACGATCCCCTGGTGCTGGCCCGCTCCGGCCACAGCCTCCAGGCGGTCCCGCGGCACCTGCCGTATCGGGATCCCCTGCCGCCCGGCCAGGGCCACGATCTCCCCCAGCCGCTCGTCCCGGGCTTCCCGGGCCAGGAGGATGCGCCGCACCTTCCGCCGCCCGGACCGCAGGGCCTCGCGCACCACGTTGGGCCCCAGCAGGACGTCCGCACCCTCGCCCTCCGGCCGCCCGGGTCCTATCGGTCCCCGATCCCCTGCCCCCGGCCCCGCCCCAACGCCGGCGGGCAGGCCCCGGCCCCCGGCCTTCAGGCCTGGCGCTCCCAACGCGGGCCCTGGGGGGTGTCCTTCACCTCCACGCCCACCCGGCGCAGGAGGTCCCGCAACCGGTCGGCGAAGGTCCAGTCCTTCCGGCGCCGGGCCTCGGCGCGGAACACCTGGACGGCCCGTTCCACGATCGGGTCGACCTCGACGGCGGTCTCGTCCCATGGCACGTCCTCGATGCGCCCCAGGTCCGGCCGGTTCGCCAGCAGGTCCCGGAGGGCCCGGAGCCCTGGATCGTCCGCCGGGAGCGTGAAGCGGCCTGCGCCTTCCGGCCGAACGCGGATGCCCAGGACGCCGGCCAGCGCCTCCAGTATCCCCACGGCCGCCCGGCAGGCCGCTATGCCCGCCGGATCCGGCGCACGCTCCACCTGCTGCCGGGCCACGTGGAGCTCGCGCACCAGCGTGAAGAGGGCGCCGAGAGCGCGGGGGGTGTTGAAGTCGTCGTCCACGGCATCGTCGAACTCGCCCCGGGCCCGGCTGGCCGCGGCCACGGCCGGGTGATCCGGCACGATCCTCGCCCCCGCCGTCTCTGCCGGAACGGGCAGGTGCTCCACCGCGCGCACCACCTCCCGCAGCCGCTCCGCCGATCGTTCCGCCTCCTCGAGCCGCTCGTCGCTGAAGTCCACGGGGCCGCGATAGTGCGTCCCCAGCAGGAAGAGCTTCAGGGCCTCGGGGCTGAACCGGTCCAGCAGGTCCTTGACGTTGAGGACGTTGCCCACCGACTTGGACATCTTCTCGGCCCGGATGTTCACGAAGCCGTTGTGGATCCAGACGCGGGCCAGGAGCCGCCCCCCGGTGGCCTCGGACTGGGCGATCTCATTCTCATGGTGGGGGAAGACCAGGTCGGCCCCGCCGCCGTGGATGTCGAAGGGCTGCCCCAGGTAGTGGACCGACATGGCCGAACACTCGATGTGCCAGCCGGGGCGGCCCGGCCCCCACGGGCTGTCCCACGTGGGCTCGCCCGGCTTGGAGGCCTTCCACAGGGCGAAGTCCAGGGGGTCGTGCTTGCGCTCGTCCACTTCGACGCGGGCCCCGGCCCGAAGCTCGGCGGGATCCCGCCCCGAGAGCTTCCCGTACCCCGGAAAGCGGGAGACCGCGAAGTAGACATCGCCGTCCACGGGATAGGCGATCCCGCACCCCACCAGTTCCTCGATGAGGGCGATCATCTGAGGGATGTGCTCCGTCGCCCGGGGCTCCACGTGCGGGCGGCGCAGGCCCAGGCGATCCATGTCCCGGTGGTAGGTGGCGATGTAGCGCGTGGCCACCTCGAACCAGGGCTCCCCCAGGGCGGCGGCCCGGGCGATGATCTTGTCGTCCACGTCGGTGAAGTTCCGGACGTAGGTCACCGCGTAGCCCCGCGCCTCCAGGGCGCGCAGGATCACGTCGAAGGTCAGGGCGGCGCGGGCGTGGCCGATGTGGCACTCGTCGTAGGCGGTGACGCCACAGGCGTACATCCGCACCCGCCCAGCCTCCAGGGGCTGGAAGGGCTCCTTGCGGCGGGTCAGCGTGTTGTAGATGTGCAGCGCCATGCCGCTCCCGAATGCGGAATGCGGAGTGCGGAGTGCGGAGTGCCGGCCCGCCCGCCGGGAGCGACCGGCACCGTTCCGGCGGTCTGGAAGGGTGACGTCACAGGCCGGGGCGGGGCGGATCCACCGCGGGCGCGGCCGGGACCAGCGAGGCCACGGCGAAGGCCGCGATCCCGTCCCCCGAGCCGATGAGCCCCAGGAGCTTGGCGGAGGTCGCCTTCACGTTCACCTGCCCCTCGGCCACCCGCAGCGCCCGGCACAGGTTGCCGCGCATGGCCCCCAGGTGCGGCGCCAGCCGCGGGGCCTCGGCCACCACGGTGGCGTCGGCGTTGTGCACGGCGTACCCCAGCGCCGCCACCGCCGCCACGGCCTCCTCCAGCAGGCGCAGACTCCGGATGTCCCGGGTCCAGGCGGCGTCCGTCCCGAACCGGGCGCCGATGTCCCCCGCCCCGGCCGCCCCCAGCACGGCGTCCACGAGGGCGTGGGTCAGCACGTCGGCGTCCGAGTGTCCCTCCAGGCCCTTGGGGAAGGGGATTTCCACCCCGCCCAGCACGAGCCGGCGTCCCGCCACCAGCGCGTGCATGTCGAACCCGATGCCCACGCGCATCAAAAGGCGGGGTGGGCCAGGAAGGCCTCGGCCATAGCCAGGTCCTCCGCGTCGGTGATCTTGATGTTGGCGCGCGACCCCCGCACCAGGGCCACCGAATGGCCGAGCCGCTCCACCAGCATGGCGTCGTCGGTCCCCGTGATCCCCGCCGTGGCGGCGGCCCCGTGGGCCCACGCCAGCAGGTCGCGCCGGAAGGCCTGCGGGGTGAGGGCCGCCCACAGGCCCTCCCGCGGCACGGTCTCGCGGGTGACCAGGCGGTCGCCGTCGGCCGTCGCCCGCTTCAGGGTGTCGCTCACGGGAACCCCCAGGCTGGCCGCCCCGTGCGCCCGCGCCGCGGCGATGACCGCCTCCAGGTCCCGCCGCGGCACGAAGGGGCGCACCCCGTCGTGCACCAGCACCAGATCCGCCGCCGCATCCGCCCGGTCCAGCGCGGCCCGCACCGACGCCTGGCGCTCGGCCCCGCCCGCGACCGCCGCCACGGGGATCCCCAGCGCCAGGGGGGCGACCAGGTCGGCAAGGCGGCGGACCTCGGTCCCGGGCGGAAGGGCCACCACGAGGGCGTCCACCAGTCCGGGGACGGCGAGGGCGCGCAGGGTGTGGGCCAGGATGGGAAGGCCGCCGAGGGAGAGGAATTGCTTGGGCACGGGCCCGCCGAAGCGCCGCCCCTCCCCGGCCGCCACCACGAGGGCCGTGACACCGTTCATAGGCCCCGGAGCGCTCCTGGGGTCATGGGCGCGGGCCGCACGTCGCGGAGGGCGGGCCCGCTCAGGCCGCTTCCGCTTCTTCCTTGAGGCGCGAGAAGATCATGCGGCCGGCGGTGGTCTGCAGCACCGAGGTCACGCACACGTCCTTGGTCTGGCCGATGTGGCGCCGGCCGTTGTCGATCACCACCATGGTCCCGTCGTCCAGGTAGGCCACCCCCTGGTTCGACTCCTTGCCCTCCCGGAGGACCGTCACCCGCATCTCCTCGCCGGGCAGGACCACCGGCCGCAGGGCATTGGTCAGCTCGTTCACGTTCAGTACCCGGATGCCCTGCAGCTCGCACACCTTGTTCAGGTTGAAGTCGTTGGTGACCACCTTGGCCCCGAGCCGCTTGGCCAGGGCCACCAGCTTGGCGTCCACCTCCCGGATCTCGGGGAACTCCTGCTCGTGGATCTCCACCCGGATGCCGGCCTTCTTCTGCATCCGCTGCAGGATGTCCAGCCCGCGGCGACCCCGGTTGCGCTTCAGGGGGTCCGACGAGTCCGCGATGTGCTGCAGCTCGCGGAGCACGAAGGCCGGGACCACCAGCGTGCCCTCCAGGAAGCCGGCCTCCACCACGTCCGCCGCGCGGCCGTCGATGATCACCGAGGTGTCGAGGAGCTTGTAGTTCTCGGCCTGCGGCGGCTCCCGGAGGAGCCGGAGAACGCCGGCCACGTCCAGCTCGGGCAGCTTGGCCACGGCCAGGACACCCCCCAGGTACATCCCCCCCAGCACCGCCAGGGGCCGGACCAGGGCGGTCCCCGGCCCGGGCCACAGCACCCGCACCAGGATCTCCGCGCAGGCCATCCCCGCCAGGCCGCCGGCGGCGGCGCAGAGGGCGGTGCGGGCCGGGACACGCCGCGCCAGCGCCTCGACCACCAGCGCCACCGCCCCGAGCCCCGCGCCCGCCGTGGCCCCCCAGGCCGCCGGGGCCCCCGCGGCGCCGGACCAGAGGGCCCCCAGCCCCGCCGCGGCCCCCAGGAAGGCGGCGCGGGCCGCGGCGGATGCGGCGGACCGCGCGGTGCGGACGGTGCGGGACGCCGCGGCCGCCGCCTCAGGCCTTGGCGATGGCCCGGTCGACAAGGTGCCTGGCCGCATGCTCTTCGATTCCGGCCGCGTGGGAGATCTCGCTCACCAGGAGGTGGGACACGTTCTCCAGCATCTTCTTCTCGCCGAAGGACAGGCTGCGCTCCTTCTGCAACACCACCAGCTTGCGCAGGACCAGGGCCACCTCGAAGAGGGAGCCGGTCTTGATGCGCTCCAGGTTGTCCTTAAAACGGCGGTTCCAGTTGGGGCAGATGTCGAGGTTGTTCTGCTTGAGGATGGCCATGACCTTGGGGACGTCCTGCTTGGCGATGATGCCGCGCAGCCCCACCCGGTCCGCGTTCTGGGTGGGCACCATCACCCGCATCCCGTTGCCGAGGATCTTGAGGACGTAGTAGGACTGCCTGAGCCCTGAGACCTCCCTTTCCTCGATGGATTCGACCTTCCCGACCCCGTGCGTGGGATAGACCACCTTCTCCCCGACCTGGAACATGGTTTCCCCCCCGGCATCCGCGGTGTCTGTTGACGTGAAAGGGAGAATGAATGTATCAAAGTTCGGCCACCTGGTCAAACGCCGGGGCGGGGTTCGGGAAGCAGCGTCGCCGGCACCTCGTGCAGGCCCGAGACCGCGCGCGCCGCCACCTCCCGCGGGGCCAGCCGGGCCGCCGACGGTGGCACCAGGGCCCCCGTGAACCCCAGCCGCGCTGCCTCCTGCAGCCGCCGGTCCGCCTGCGGCACGCCTCGGATCTCGCCGGTGAGCCCCACCTCGCCGAAGCAGACCCAGTCGGGGGGGACGGGGCGGTCCCGGTAGCTGGAGAGGACCGCCGCCACCACCCCCAGGTCGGCCGCGGGCTCGGAGAGGCGGAGCCCCCCGGCCACGTTCAGGAAAACGTCGCAGGACGCCAGGGGCAACCCCAGGCGCTTCTCCATCACGGCCAGGAGCATGGCCGCCCGCGAGCCGTCCAGGCCGGTGGCCACGCGCCGGGGCACGGCCGCCCCCGGCCCGCCCACCAGCGCCTGCACCTCCACCAGGATCGGCCGCGTCCCCTCCAGGCTGGCCGTGACCGCCGAGCCGGGGGCGCCGGCCGGCCGCTCCGCCAGGAACGAGGCCGACGGGTTTGGCACCTCGCGCAGCCCCTCCCCCGCCATCTGGAACACGCCGATCTCGTCGGTGGAGCCGAAGCGGTTCTTGGTGGCCCGCAGGATCCGGTACCGCCCGTGGGGATCGCCCTCGAAGGCCACCACCGCGTCCACTAGGTGCTCCAGGGCCTTGGGGCCGGCCAGCGTCCCCTCCTTGGTGACGTGTCCGATGAGGAGCGTGGCGATGCCCCGCTCCTTGGCCAGGTGGCGCAGGCGCTCGGCCACCAGGCGCACCTGGCTCAGGGTCCCGGGCGGCGAGTCCAGCGCCTCCGAGGCCACCGCCTGCACCGAGTCCAGCACCAGGACGTCCGGTTTCACCCCGTCCACGTGCCCGGCGGCCGCCTCCAACGACGTCTCGGCGGCCAGGAACAGGCCCTCGGCCAGCGCGCCCACGCGGCCCGCCCGGCGGCGCACCTGGTCCGGCGATTCCTCCCCGGTGACGTAGAGGACCCGTGCCCCCCGCCCGCACAGGCCGGCGCACGCCTGGAGCAGCAGGGTGGACTTCCCCACGCCCGGCTCGCCGCCCACCAGCACCAGCGAGCCCGGCACTAGCCCCGCGCCCAGGACGCGATCGAACTCGCCCAGGCCCGTGGGGAAGCGGTCCACGGCGGTGGCCGGCACCTCGGTGATGCGCTGCGCCGGCCGCGCCGCGGCCCCCGCGGGCGCGCGCCCCGCCCCCCGCGCCGGGGCCGCGGCCGCCTCCTCGGCCAGGCTGCCCCACGCCCCGCAGTCCGGGCAGCGCCCCAGCCAGCGCGGCTCCTGGTGGCCGCACTGCTGGCACACGAAGATGCTGCGCGCCCGCCCCGTCGCCATCGCTTCGTTCCCGGTTCACGGTTCCCGGTTCCCGGTTTCCCGGCCGACTCGCACCCGGGACCGGGGAACGGGGAACGGGGAACCGTGGAGCCACGAACGGGGACGCCGCGCAACGCGCGGGTCCCCGTTCGTGGCTTCTGCGAGGCGGCCGGCGGTCACGCGGCGTCCCACCCGGGCGGCTGCCGGTCCGTCTCGGCGCTCTCGAAACGCATGTACTCCCACAGGTAGGTCAGGGTCACCGTCCCCGTGGGGCCGTTGCGCTGCTTGCCGACGATGATCTCGGCCACCTTGAGGTCCTCCTCGCTCTGCGTGCTGCGGAGCGCCTTGTAGTAGCCGGGCCGGTAGATGAAGGCCACCAGGTCCGAGTCCTGCTCGATGGCCCCGGACTCCCGCAGGTCGGCCAGCTGCGGCCGCTTGTCCTCCCGGGCCTCCACCGCCCGCGAGAGCTGCGAGAGGGCCACCACCGGGATGTTCAACTCCTTGGCCAGCGCCTTCAGCGACCGGCAGATCTCCGAGATCTCCTGCTGCCGGTTCTCCTGGCGGCCGACCCCCCGGAGGAGCTGGAGGTAGTCCACGATCAGGAGGTCCATGCGGTGCTCGGCCTTGAGGCGACGCGCCTTAGCCCGCAGCTCCAGGATGGACATGGAGGCGCTGTCGTCGATCCAGATCCGGGCGTCGTGGATGCGGCTGGCGGCCGAGGTGAGGGGCGTCCAGTCCTCGGCGCGCAGCCGGCCCGTGCGCGCCCGGTAGGCCTCCACGCGGGCCTCGGCGCAGAGGATGCGCTGGGTTACCATGGTGCTGGACATCTCCAGGCTGAAGATGCCCACCGCCAGCCCCTCCTCCATGGCGGCGTGGGCCGCCATGTTCAGGGCGAAGCTGGACTTCCCCATCCCCGGCCGCCCGGCGATGATCACCAGGTCCGAGAGCTGCAGCCCCCCCGTCATCTCGTCCAGCTTGGGGAACCCCGTGGGCACGCCGGTGACCAGGGCCTTGCGCTCGTAGAGGCGCTCGATCTCCTCGAAGGTCCCCTTGAGGATGTCGCTCACGGGCCGGAACCCCGTGGACATCCGGTCCTGGGAGATCTCGAAGACCCGGCGCTCGGCCTGGTCCAGCAGGTCGTCGGCGCCGGCCTGCTCGCCGCTGGCCTCCTCCACGATCTGGGTGCCGGCCCGGATCAGCTCGCGGAAGACGGCCTTCTCCTTCACGATCCGCACGTGGTAGGCCACGTTGGCCGCGGTCCCCACGCTGTCGTGCAGGGCCGTGAGATAGGCGTCGCCCCCCACGGCGTCCAGCGCCTTCTGGCGCTTCAGCTCCTCCGAGAGGGTGATGAGGTCCACCGCCTCATTGCGCTGGAAGAGGTCCACGCAGGCACGGAAGATCCGCTGGTGGGCGGGCCGGTAGAAATGCTCCGAGCGGAGCACCTCCATGGCCCGGTAGAGGGCCTCTTTCTCCTGAAGGACCGCGCCCAGGACGGCCATCTCGGCCTCGAGGTTCTGGGGCGGGACGCGACCGAGGGCGGGGACGGAGTCCGCGGGCATGCGGGAAACCTCACCCGAGTTCGGATTGCGGAGCGCGGAATGGGGACCCCAACCCGCGCCCCTGGGAGCCGGAAGGGACTAGACGGAGGCGGCGGCGCGGGGCTCAGGCGCCGCGGACCACCGCGACCTGCGCCTGAGCCGTGACCTCCTGATGCAGGCGGACGGGCACCGTGTATTCCCCCAGGACCTTGATGGGCTCCCCCAGGAGGATCCGCCTCCGGTCCACCACGATCCCCTGGCCCGCCAGGGCCTCCGCGATATCCAGGTTCGTCACGGACCCGTAGAGCTTGTCCTGCTCGCCGGCCCGCCGGGCGATGGCGCACCGGATGGTGGCGATCTTGCGGGCCAGCTCCTCGGCCTGCTGGCGCACGCGGCCCTCGCGCTTCTTGGCCTGGGCCTGCAGCCCCTGCAGCGCCTTGAGGGTGCCCGCGCTGGCCTCCACGGCCAGCCGCTGGGGCAGGAGGAAGTTGCGGGCGTAGCCGGCCGCCACGGCCACCTCCTGGCCGGCCTTTCCCACCCGCTCCACATCGGTCAACAGGATCACGCGCATCGCTCGACTCCGCCCCTGCTCCGCAGGCTGTCAGCCGTCAGCCGTCAGCAAGCCGGGAAATCCCGCCCCCTCAGTTTGATCCCGCAGTCCGCACTCCGCATTCCGCATTCGAGTCAGCGGGCGGCGCCCGACGAGGGCGGCGCGTCCACCCGCCGGAAGGCCACCCACACGTCGCACAGCCCGACCCCGGTGAGGCCCGCGACGGCCAGCGCCGTCAGGGGCGGCCAGAGGGCAACCATCAGCGCGGCCAGGAGCCGCACGTACCACGGCAGCTCCAGGCGCCGGGCGACGAACCCCGTGATGGAGAGCCCCTGCAGGAAGTAGAGCGCCAGGATGACCAGCAGCGCGTTCAGGCCGATGAGGCGCCAGGGACCCCACGGCGCCAGCGCCGCCGCCGCCGCCCCGATGAAGGCCCAGATCATCCCCTCGGGCAGCGCCCAGGTGAAGGCCGGGGTCGGGGTGGCCACCGTCCGGGCCGCCAGCGCCATGGCCAGCCAGGACACGGCGGCGGCGGCCAGGATGTTGAGGGCGGCCACCACCCCGGGGAAGGTCGCCCACGCGAACCCCCGCAGCGCGGCGGCCATCTCGGCGGCGGCCGCCCCGTCGCCCTGGGCCCCCAGCCCCTCGTAGAACTGCTGGGCCTCCAGCAGGCTCCGGTCCAGGTCGGCCACGGCGTGCCGGTAGGCGTCGCCGAGGCCGGCGATCCCGCCGGCGCGCACGCCGAGCTCGACCACGAAGGCCGCGCACAGCGCGGCGGCCGGCAGGAGGGCCGTCCATTCCGGCCCGACGTTCCGGCGCAGGCAGAAGCCCAGCAGCAGGGCCGGCACGCCGACTTCCAGGAGGAAGGCCAGTCCCGATGCCCCGGGGATCTCGGCGACCGCCAGCACTCCGGCGGCGAACCCCGCCATGGCACCGCCCACGCCCGGGCCGTGGCGGATGGCCACCAGGACCAGAGGCACGGGACACACCAGGGCCCCCACCAGGGCCCCCGGGTTGAAGGTAAGCTTCAGGCTGGCCCCGGCCCCGAACAGGGCCACCGCCACCACCGCGGCGAAGACCGCCTCCGCCGCGGCCTGCGACCAGCTCGCCCGGACCGGCACTCGGCCCTTCCGGTCGTCCATCGCTGCGCCCGGACCGGGACCGGCCCGCGTGGCCGCCCCTACCCCAGGTCGGCCGCGAAGGGCAGCAGGGCGATGCTCCGCGCCCGGCGGATGGCCCCCGAGAGCTGCCGCTGATGGATGGCGCAATTGCCCGAGGTGCGGCGGGGGATGATCTTGCCCCGGTCGGTGATGAAGCTCCGCAGGCGGCGGACATCCTTGTAGTCCACTACCTGGATCTTGTCCACGCAGAACTTGCAGACCTTCTGTCGCCGGAAGACCTTGCGCTTCTTCAGCATGGCTGCGTCCTCTGCGGCCTCACACCAGCAGCCCCCTCACCCGCACCCTCTCCCCCCATGGGGGCCGAGGGACACGACGGCGGACAACGGGAGGTGGGGGAGCCGACCGGATGCGCGAAGGGTCACCTCTAGAACGGCACGTCGTCGTCGCTGGGGGCGGGCCGCCCCGCCTCCTCGTCGGCCGAGGGGGCCGCGGGGCCCGGGGCGGGCCGGCTGTCCATGAACTGCACGCGGTCCGCCACCACCTCGTGCTTGGAGCGCTTCTGTCCCTCGGGCGTCTCCCAGGACCGCTGGGTGAGCCGCCCCTCCACCAAGGCCTGCCGCCCCTTCTTCAGGTACTCGGCGCAGTTCTCCCCCTGCTTGCCCCATACGACGATGGTGATGTAGCACACCTCGTCGCGCCGTTCACCGCCCTGGGTGGTGTAGGAACGGTTCATGGCCACGTCGAAGCTGCAGACGGGCGACCCGGCCGGCGTGTACCGGAGCTCGGGGTCGCGCGTCAGGCGCCCCAGCAGGATGACCTTGTTGTAGTCCGCCATCACACGGTGGGTTCAGCGGGCGCGGCGCCCTCGGCGGCCCGCTCGGGCGGCCGGCGCCGGGGCGGGGCCGGGGGGGCGCTGGTGCGCGGGTCCGACCGGACGGTGAGCAGCTTCAGGATGGACTCGGTGACGCGGCTGTGCCGCTCCACCTCCGCCACCAGGGCCGGCGGGCCGTCCACCTTGAGGAAGACGTAGTGCCCCTCCCGGCGGCGGCGCACCTCGTAGGCCAGGCGCTTCTTGCCCCACTTCTGGATCTCCCCCACCGTGCCGTTCATGCGGGCGATGTGCTCGCGGACCTGGTTGGTCTCGCCGTCCACCGCCTCGTCGCTCAGCGCGGGGTCGAACACCACGATCACTTCGTACTGGGGCACTCCGTTACCTCCTCGTCCGGTTCGCTGTTCTCGGTTCGCGGTTCACGGTGGCTCGGGGGACGGCGGCCCGGGCCGCACATTGAACCGATTCATGGCGGCGACCGGCCCGTCGGCCAGCACCACCCGCACCGCGTCCGCCGCCCGGTCTTCGGCCTCGCGGAGGGCGCCCGCTTCCTCGGGCGCCGGCGGGGCCAGCACGTAGTCGGCCGGATCCCGGCTCGGGGGGGGGCGCCCGATCCCCACCCGCACCCGCAGGAACTCCAGATGGCCCAGGGAGTCGCCGATGGATCGGATCCCCCGGTGGCCCGCGTCACCGCCCCCCGTCGCCACCTTCACCCGGCCGACGGGCAGATCCAGGTCGTCGGTGATCACCAGCAGGTTGTCCGCGGAAAGCCCCAGCGCCGCGAGCCACCCGGCCACCGGAGGGCCGCTGCGGTTCATGTACTCCTGGGGCTGGATGAGGACCGCGAACCGCCCGCCGATGGTCGCCGGTGTCCAAAGGGCGCCCCGCTCTGGCTCCCGAAAGGGCCGGCCGGCCGCGGCCGCCAGGGCCGCCGCCACCCGGAACCCCGCGTTGTGGCGCGCAACCGCATAGGCCGGGCCGGGGTTCCCCAGGCCCACGACGAGCCAGGCCGCCTCGGGCGTGGCCAACCACTATTCCTTGCCCTTCTTCTCGTCCTTGCCCTTCTTCTCGTCCTTGCCCTTCTTCTCGGGCTCCTTCTCCTTCTTGCCCTTCTCCTCGGCGGGCGCGGCGGCCTCCTCCTTGCCCTCGCGCTTGGTGAGCACCTCGGGCTCCGCGGCGGCCACCTCGGCCGCAGCCGGCGCCGCCTCCTCTTCCGCGGCCGGCACCGTCACCGAGACCACCGTGCGGCCCGCGTCGCCCAGCACCCGGACCGCCTCCGGCACCGGCAGGTCGCTCACGTGCAGGGAATCCCCCACGTCCAGGGCGGAGATGTCCACCCGGATGGCCTCCGGGATGGCCAGGGGCAGGCACTCCGCGGTCACGCGGCGGAGATGCGACTCCACCAGGCCGCCCTTGGTTTTCCCGACGGGCGTGCCCTCCAGGATCAGGGGGACCTCCACGCGGATCTTCCGATCCATGGAGATCTCCAGGAAGTCGGCGTGGACGACACCGCCCCGCACGGGGTCCCTCTGCACCTCCTTGAGAAGCACGGTGCGCTTGCCGTCCCCGGCACCAACGGCCAGGGTGAGGGTGATGAGGACGTTGCCGCGGCCCTGCGCCGCCAGCATGGCCGCCATGTCTTTCGTCTTCACGGCCACCGCCAGCGGGCCGCCCGCCCCCCCGTACACGATCGCCGGGATCTGTTGCGCCCTGCGCAGGCGCCCGGCCACCCCCTTGCCGGCGCCCGTCCGCACCGTGCCTTCGAGATCTACGAATGCCATCGCCGTGTCTCCGATCCCGTTGCCGATCCGAACCCGCCCCGCCGTGAGGCCGGCGGCCTCACACGAAGAGGGAACTCACCGAGGTTTCGCCGTGGATCCGCTTGATGGCCTCGCCCAGCAGGGGGGCCACCGACCGCACGGTGATCTTCTTGCCGGCGGCCTGCTCCCGGAGGGGGATGGTGTTGGTCACCACCACCTCCTCCAGCACCGACTGCTCCATTCGGTCCACCGCCGGCCCCGAGAGCACCGCGTGGGTGCAGGAGGCGAAGATGCGCTGCGCCCCCGCCTCCTTCAGCGCCGCGGCCGCCTGGACCACCGTCCCGGCCGTGTCGATGATGTCGTCGATGAGGATGGCGTCCTTCCCCTCCACCTCGCCGACGACGTGCATCACCTTGGCCACGTTGGGGGCCGTGCGGCGCTTGTCGATGAAGGCCAGGGAGGCGTCCAGCCGCTTGGCGAAGGCCCGGGCCCGCTCCACGCCGCCGGCGTCCGGCGAGACCACCACCAGGTCCCCCGACGCCCAGCACTGGTCCTTGAAGTACTGGAGCAGGACCGGGGCGGCGAACAGGTGGTCCACCGGGATGTTGAAGAAGCCCTGGATCTGCCCGGCGTGCAGGTCCACGGTGAGGACCCGGTGCGCGCCGGCGGCCGTGATCAGGTCCGCCACCAGCTTGGCGCTGATGGGGACGCGGGGCTGCACCTTCCGGTCCTGCCGGGCGTACCCGAAGTAGGGGATGACCGGCGTGATCCGCCGCGCCGAGGCCCGCTTCAGGGCGTCGATCATGATGAGCAGTTCCATCAGGTTGTGGTTCACGGGGGCGCAGGTGGGCTGGATCACGAACACGTCCGCCCCGCGCACATTCTCGTTGACCTGGACGAACACCTCCCCGTCGGAGAACTGCGAGACCTCCGCCTCGGCCAGGGCCGTGCCCAGGTTGTCGGCGATCTCCTGGGCCAGCGTGGGATTCGCGTTCCCCGCGAAGAGGAGCAGCTTCTCCTCGGTCACCGCCCCGCCCTCCGTCATGTCTGCGGGGGTCGCCCGCCCGCGCCGGCTCGCGGGGGGCCCCCGCCCGCCCCGCGGCCCGCCGGCCCGGCCGGCGCGCCGCCGCCTGGTTGCCGGGCCAGGATTCGAACCTGGATAACGAGATCCAAAGTCTCGCGTCCTTCCGTTGGACGACCCGGCATCCCGCATCCCCGCGGCCGCGCCGCCGCGGGGGACCGTCGATCCTTCAGGCGATCCTTCAGGCGATCCTTCTGGCCGTCGGGCAGGCCGTCAGGGCCGCGCCGCGTCCCCGGGGGCCACCGGCCCCGCGCCCGCCGCGGCGGCCAGGATCGGGTTCGCCGTCAGTGTCCGGCAGATCAGGGGGCGGGCCCCAGCGGCCGCGATGCGGGCCGCCGCCCGCTCCGCCCCGTCCCGCGAATCGGCCAGCCCGAAGAGGCACGCCCCGCTGCCGGAGAGCAGCGCGGGCCTGGCCCCGGCTTCCATCAACACCGCTTTCAGTTCGGCCAACCGGGAGTATCGAGGTAGGACCACGTCTTCGAGGCGGTTGAACGCCAGATCGAGGGCACAGGTCACGTCCCCCAGCGCGACCGAAGCCATAATAGTATGCATGCGGTCCCCCGGTGTCAACGGCAAAGTAAGGTTGCCATAGGCCCACGCGGTGGAGACGCCGAACCCGGGGTCCACCACCACCGCCCATCGGTCGGGCCCACGCCCCGCCGGCCGGATGCGTTCCCCCCGCCCCTCGGCCCAGGCGAACCCCGGGGACAGGAAGAACGGCACGTCGCTCCCCAGGGCGGCCGCCAGCCCCGCCAGGGCCTCGTGGCCCATGGGCCCGCCGTACAGCAGGTTGAGACCCCACAGCACCGCGGCGGCGTTGCTGGACCCGCCGCCCAGGCCGCCCCCCACCGGGATCCGTTTCACCAGGTGGATGCGGGCGCCCCCGGGCCCCGCCGCCTCCAGGAAGCGCTCCGCCGCCCGGACCGCCAGGTTCTCCCGGTCCGCGGGCACGGGAACGCCCTCGGCCGTGAGGCGGATACCGGCCTTCCGCCGGTCGATCCGCACCGTGTCGGCCAGGTCCACGAGCTGCATCAGCGTGGTGATGTCGTGATAGCCGTCGGGCCGGCGGCGCCAGACCTCGAGGCACAGGTTGATCTTGGCGGGGGAGGCGATCGTGAGGCACGACACGGGGGGCCGGCGTCAGCGCGGTGGGACGGCGTCCAGGTCCACCACGCGGACCTCGCCCGGCGGCAGGGGCAGGGAGAACACGGCGTCGTCCACGGGGAGGTTCAACTCCACGCTGCGGTATGTCAGGTCCACGCGCCCCCCGCCTGGCTGCTCCAGGCGGAGGCGGAAGGGGAACACCCTGGGGCCCACCTGGCGCGGGTCCTCGAAGACGAAGGTGAATACCAGCCCGGCGGCCGTGCGCAGCTCGCCGCCCACCACCCCGCCGCCGGCGTCCAGCCGCAGGCGCTGCTGGAAGGCGCCCTCCACGGATTCCGCCGCGAACCCATCCCCCTCGGGCTCCAGGCGGGACCGCGGGTCCGCGGCCGGGAAGGCCAGCGGGGGCAGTCCGGCCATCAGGCGCACCAGGTGCCTGGGGTCCACGGCCACGCCCGTCAGCCCGGCCAGGGCCCGGGCGGAGGCACGCCCGTGGTGGAACTCCTGCGTGGCCAGGGAATAGATGGCCAGGCGTTCCCCGTCGGTGGCCAGGATAAGGACCGTGGCGCCGCCGAACGCCAGCGTCTCCAGGCGCAGCTTGCCCGGCAGGGCGAGAACGGCGGCCTCGCGAAGCCGCTGGTTGGCGTCGGCGCGCTCCAGCCGGACGTCGGCCAGGCCCCGAAGCGTGCGGATGGAGGCCTCGGCCTCCGCCAGGGCCGCGGCGGCCTCGGCCGGCGCGACGCGGGTCAGGGGGGGTGGGGGGGCGGTGGGGACCGCGGGGGCGCAGGCCGCGGCGGCGGCCAGCGCCAGCCCCGGCAGCGCCGCGCGGGCGCCGCGGCGGAAGAAGATCATGACCCGCCGCGGGACAGCCGGTCGCGCGCCTCGCGGACCTTGCGCTGGACCTCCTCGTTGGACGCGTCCAGGGCCAGGGAGCGTTCCCACTCGGCGACGGCCTCCCGGACCATACCCTTGGCCAGGTAGACGTCCCCCAGGTGCTCCCGGATGGTGGGGTCTTCCTTCTTGGCGAATCGCACGGCCTTCTCCAGCTCGGCCAGCGCCTCGTCCACCCGGCCGAGCTTGAAGTAGGCCCACCCCAGCGAATCGATGAAGGCCGCGTTCTGCGGCTCCAGCGCCAGGGCGCGCCGGATCAGGTCCACGGACTCGTCCAGCTTGATGCCGGCCTCGGCGAACATGTAGCCCAGGTAGTTCAGGGCGTCGGCGTGGTCCGCCTTGAGGGCCAGGACCCGGCGGAAGGCCCCCTCGGCGCGGTCCACCTGCTTGTGGCGCTCGTAGGCGGCACCCAGCTGGTAGAGGTAGATCGGGTTGTCGGGCTCCAGGGCCACGGCCCGGTCCAGGCTGGCCGCGGCGGCGGCGTAGTCCTTCTTCTGGACGTAGGCCAGGCCCAGCAGGTAGGGCACGTTCCCTTCCCGCGGGCGGAGCTTGGCCACCTCGGTGAAGAGGGGGATGGCGTCCTGGAGCTGGTCGCGCTGCGCGTAGATGGAGCCGCGCCGCATGAGGGCGTCGGGGTAGCGCGCGTCCTGGGCCTCGATCTGCTCGAACTCTTTCAGGGCCTCGTCGAACCGCTTCAACTCTTCCAGGGCCACCCCCAGGTAGTAGCGGGCGTCGGTGTGCTTGGGAAGGGCGGCCAGGATCTGGCGGAAGATGGGGAGGGCCTCCTCGGTCTTCTTCTTCTCCACCAGGATGACGCCGAGGCGTGTCTGGAGCTCCGGGTTGCCCGGGTCGGCCTGCAGGAGGACGCGGTACTGCTCCGCGGCCGCGTCCAGGTCCTCCTGGCGCAGCAGGAGCTGGGCCAGGCGGGCCCGGAACTCGCGGTTCTCGGGGTCCCCCTGCACGGCCTGCTCGTAGGTCTGGCGGGCCTCGCGCAGCTTCCCCTCCGCCTCGTAGGCCAGGGCCACGCCCACCACCGCCTGGTCGAACTCCGGGTCCCGGACCAGCGCCTCCTGGAACTCGCGGCGGGCCGCCTCGTACTGCTTCTCCTCGAGGTAGAGGCGGCCCAGGCTGTAGCGCGCCTGGCTGGACCCGGGGTCGCGCTGGAGGACGCCCCGGAAGACCTCGATGGCCTCGGCCGTCCGCTTGGCCTCCACGAAGAGGCCCCCCAGGGCGAGGGCCGCCTCGGTCTTCCCCGGGTCCTGGGCCATGACCCTCCGGTAGTATTCCTCGGCCTTCTGGAAGTTGCGCAGCCCCTGGTAGGCCGAAGCCATGAAGAGGAGGGTGGGCCCGTGGTTGGGGTCCAGCGCCAGGGCGTCCTCGCCGGCCCGGATGGCGCCGGCGAAGTCTCCCTTCTTCACGTAGAGCGCGACCAGCTCGGACCGCAGGAGGAAGGCGTTGGGATCGTAGCGCAACGCGTCCCGGATCCAGCGGATGGCCCCCTCCAGGTCCCCGCGCCGCTCGGCCAGGACGCTCCGCGTGTAGCGGTAGTACGCCTCCTGATTGGTCCCCCGGCGCAGACCGGGTCCGCGGCCGCTCTGAGACCAGGCGGGGAGCGCCGCCGCGCACACCAGCGCGGCGGCCAGCAACGGAACGAACCGGCGGGGACGCATCATCACCGGGGAGCCTCCAAGAGCGGTTGACGCAGCGAAGGCAAAACGCGGGATTAGCGTAACAGGCAACCCGCCGCCCGTCAACGACCCGACCCGACCCGAAAGGCGTTCGACGGTTCGACCGTTCGACCGTTCCCTCCACGACAGGCCGGACCTCCACCGGGGGACGAGAAGCCCCGGGGGCCTTGAATCCGGCTGCGCTACCACCCGATGAACTCCCGAACGGTCGAACAATCGAACGGTCGAACGTTTTTCTAGGAGCGCGCGGGGCGCGGGTCGGGGGCGCGGACGCGCTCGGCGATGGCGGCCCACAGCTCGCGGGACCCCTCGCCCGTGGTGGCCGAGAAGGGGATGGTCTGGCGCGGGTCGGGGAGCGCCAGGCCCTTCGCGATGCGGTGGATGAGCTTCGGCCGCTCGCTGCGGCCGACCTTGTCCGCCTTGGTGAGCACGGGGATCCAGGGCAGCCCGGCCTCTTCCAGCAGGCCGCGCATCTCCAGGTCCCGGTCGGTGGGCTCCCGCCGGATGTCCAGCAGGAAGACGACGCCGCGCAACTCGCCCCGCGCCCGCAGATACCCTTCCACCAGTTCCCCCCACGTCTCGCGCAGGCTCTTGGGCGCCGCGGCGTACCCGTACCCCGGCAGGTCCACGAAATAGATCCTGCCGTCGATCCGGAAGAAGTTGACGAGGCGCGTCCGCCCCGGCGTCTTGCTGGTGATGGCGAGGCCCTTCTGCCCCACCAGCCGGTTCAAAAGGGACGACTTCCCCACGTTGGACCGCCCGG
>Ga0326597_10004739_pt1 | contig 19036 bp, 12 predicted proteins | sample RVTome_12_FD_203789 | JGI IMG/M metagenome (GOLD analysis project Ga0326597, IMG submission 203789) | Soil microbial communities from uranium-contaminated site in the Upper Colorado River Basin, Wyoming, United States - RVT100D185 | ecosystem: Environmental > Terrestrial > Soil > Contaminated >... | reverse complement strand
CTCGGCAGGATACGATGCCGTCGTCGCCGCGGACGGTGACCAGGGGTGGGAGATCCTGGAATCTGTCGAAGCGCCGGAGCTCGCGGTCGTCGATTGGATGATGCCAGGCCTCGACGGCATCGAGATATGTCGCAGGCTTCGGCTGCGGGAGTCCCGTCGTTACGTCTACGTCATCCTGCTTACGTCCCGGGAACTCAAGGCCGACGTGGTGGCGGGGCTGGAGGCCGGCGCCGACGATTACGTGATCAAGCCCTTCCACTGGGGCGAGCTCCAGAGCCGTCTACGCACCGGAGAGCGGATCGTTCGCCTCGAGTCTTGCCTCGCCGACAAGGTGGAAGAGCTGGAGAAAGCGCTGCTCCAGGTGAAGAAACTCGAAGGCCTTCTTCCCATCTGCATGCACTGCAAGAGGATTCGAGACGACGCGAACACCTGGCACAGCATCGAATCCTACATCGAGAGGCACTCCGAGGCTTCGTTTACTCACTCTCTGTGCCGCAAGTGCCTGAGAGAGCACTATCCCGACTACGCAGACGAGCCCGTCTCCTGATCGGACTCCTGCCCACTCACTGCAGACCCACCGCGCGCTGACGACGCACGTCGTCCGCTCTCCGCAAGCTTCGATCTCGCTTCGAGACACAATCCTCAGAATCACAACGCGAGTGACTCACAAGGAGACGGTTCTTCTCGCTCGTCTCCCTCGAGGAAGCTCCTCGATCGCGGCCAGTCGAAGGACGGAGAAGAGCTAGCGGCTGATTCTGCACAGGTTTTCGAAAACTCCGAAGACGACAGAAGAGCAAAGTCGATTCGTGGCATGGGCCGTGCACTGTGTCCCGTCAGCGTTCGCAGACGCGAGCGCCCGGAAACAAGCAAAACGGCTAGAGGAGAAACGCTCATGCGCAAGCAACGAAAGAATCATCGGGTCTCGCTGGCGGTCGCCCTGGCGCTCTTGGTTGGTGGAGCGCTGCCGGCAACGGCGAAAGAGGAGAGTGAGAGACCTGAGGCCGAGCAGTCGCCCGACCGACAAGTCGCGGCGAGCGAGCTCGACGCGCGGGTCTCGATGGCGGAGCTGCCGAGCCAACACATCTTCGATCCGACTGCGTTTCTAGCTCCGACCGACTTGAGAGCCGCGCTGACGACCGCGGCGTTCCAGCCGCAGGTTCTCGAGCCGCATGATTTCCAAAACAACCCCTTGGGCCAGTCGCGAGGGGGGTTCTTTACGGCGATGGGCGTGGGAATGTTTGCCGCATCCGCCGGCGACCTGGCGACGACGGAGCTCGGGCTCGCTCGACCCGGCATCACCGAAGCGAATCCCTTTCAGAGAAATCGGCTCGTTCGGCTGACCACGCATGCCGCCGTTCCCGCGCTCCTGTGGTGGACCACCGATCGGCTTCACGCCCGAGGCAAGACGAAGCTCGCCCTGGTCATGCGGATCGGCTTCACCGCGGCCTACGGTTATGCCGTTCTCCACAACACCCGAAGCATGGGAGGACGGCCGTGAATACCGAGACTCGAACCAACACTTCCGTCTCCGCGGGCATGCCACGCGTGACCGAGGAGGGCGTCCCGCGGATCCTGATCGTCGAGGATGAAGATAGCGTGGCCGCGCTCCTTCAGCGTGCGCTGTCGGAGACGCACTACCGTTTCCAACGGGCGCGCAACGGGGAAGAGGCCATGTGCCTGTTCAAGACCGCGCCGTTCGATGCCATCGTGAGCGACCTTGGGATGCCGGGGATGAATGGGATCCAACTGATCAAGGCCGTCCGCGAGCGCGACGCCGACGTGCCCTTCGTCATCGTCACCGGGAAGCCGGAAGTGGAGACCGCGATCACCGCGGTGGAGTACGGAGCCATCCGATATCTCGTGAAGCCGGTGCGGCTCGACGAGCTCCGAGAGGCGGTGGTGAAGGCCGTCGAGGCCAAGACGACGGCGACGATGTACCGGCGCGCGGTGGCGATGATGGCGGAGAAGACCGAGGCGGCGCAGTCGACGTCGCTGCGCGAGTCGGATTTCCGGCAGGCGCTGGAGAGCCTGTACCTCGCCTATCAACCGATCGTGCACGCGAAGCGCAGAACGGTCGTCGGCTACGAGGCCCTGGTCCGAACTCGGGACGAGACGCTGTCTCGCCCGGCGGACTTGCTGCGCGCGGCGGAAGAGTTCGGCGCCATCCCGGAGCTCGGGCGCAGAGTGCGAGAGACGGTGGCGAGAACCATCGGCGACTTCCCCAAAGAGTCGCTGGTGTTCGTAAACCTTCACCCCCTGGAGATTCTGGACGAACAGTTGTACTCTAGTGCCAACCCGTTGAGAAAGCATGCTTCCCGGGTGGTCTTCGAGATCACGGAGCAGGCGCGGCTCGATCCCGTCGATCGCGTCGATGCCCGCTTCGCGACCCTGCGATCGCTGGGATTCCTTCTCGCGGTGGACGACCTGGGATCGGGTTACTCGGCATTGACCAATCTGGTTCGGTTCGACCCCGACTTCGCCAAGGTCGACATGAGTCTCGTACAGGGCGCCGACAAGAACCCTTCGCAGAGAGTGCTGATCGCCTCCCTGGTCAAGGTTTGCAAGGAGCTCCGAGTGCAGCTCGTCTGCGAGGGTATCGAGACCGAGGCGGAAGGACACACCCTGGTCGATCTCGGAGCGGAACTGCTCCAGGGATACTACTTCGCGCGGCCGAGCTCGTTCGATGCGCTCCATCACGAGCTTCTCGTGAAGCACGTCGAGCGCTTCACCGAGTCGCGCCGAGAGACCGCCGGGCGAATGTTGCCTTAGAGATGCGGAGGGATAGCGATGTCCGCTAGCGAAAGTAACGGGACGGCTCTCGTCGGAAGGGACGTTCTCGTGGTGGATGACGAGCCGATGGTGCGGGACTTCATCGTTCGAGTGCTGACGCGCAACGGCTTCACCTGCCGATCGGCCGCCGACGCCGGGGAGGCGATCGCCGAGGCGACCGTTCGACCGCCGACGGTGGCGATCACCGACGTTCGCATGCCGGGAAAGGACGGAACCTGGCTCTTGTCGGAGCTCAAGAAACGGTGGCCCGATCTGCCCGTAATCATGTTGACGGCGGTCTCCGATGCGAAGCAGGCGGTGAGCTGCCTCAAAGGGGGAGCGTACGATTACCTGGTGAAGCCGATCGATGTCGAAGGACTTCTCGCCTCGGTCAGGCGCGCCTCCGAGACCGCGCATGTGAAGCGCGATGCGCGACAGCAGCGACGTGAACTGGAGGAGACGGTCAAGAACCGGACGTCGCGCTTGCGCAACGCCCTTCACGTCATCGAAGCGACGTATCAGGACGCCCTGAGTGCCGTCGTGAACGCCCATCTTTCGGAGGGCGAGGTTCTCGACGCGCCCTTCCCAGAGCTGGACGGCCGGGTTGGCTCGTTGAAAACGCCCCTCGTTCACGAGTCGCTTCCGCCGCGCGTCCTGGGTGATGGGGCCTCGATCGAGCTATCCGCTCTACGCATCGCGGGCAAGCTCATCGCGGAAGGCGCGTCGCACCTCGACGTTGCATCGGCCATCGCGAGGGAGCTCGTCGACAAGGAGAAGCTCCTCTGCGCGCGTCTGTGGGCGAAACGAGGAAGCGAGCACGGGTTGGAGGCGGTCGTCGACGTCGGTGGCAGCGCCTTCCCGGGGGTCGCTCTGGCTCGGCAGGCTCTTTCCACGGGAACGACGCTCTGGGAGGAGGAGGCGGGAGCGACAGCGGTTGTGTCACCCATCGTCGTCCGAGGCGTGGCCGAATGCGCCTTGCAGCTCGGCTGGGGGGAGAAGAAACGAGACGACATGCGAGCCTTGACGGAGCGCCTGGCTCTGGTACTGGCGGCCTCGTTGTCCCGCGAGCACGATGCGAGGGAGCGGCAGCGGACGGCAGAAGAGCTCGAGGTCTTCCAGAAGCTGGCGGCGGCGAGCCGCTACTCTCTCGATCTGGAGCACGTGGCGGCCTTCCTCCTGAATTCCCTTCACCGTGTCGTCGACTACGACGTCGCGGCCCTGCTTCTTCTCGAGGACGAGCCGTCCCTGAGCGTGCGAGCCCGCTTTCCCATGGACCAGGAGTTCGCCGAGCGCGTTCGTTCTCAAATCGGGAACACGCTCAAGCTCACTTGCGGCGTGGAAGTGCCTCGGGAGATCGATGTCAGGCTCATCGGGGCCGAGCAGGACAAGACGCGAGAGGCGCCCCACAAGCTTCGCTCGTTCGTGAACGTTCCTCTGAGCGTCGGTGGATCGGTAGTCGGTCTGATTCACGTGAGCAGTGGGAGGGAGCAAGCGTTCAGTCCAGAGGAGGTCCTCTTCGTTCATCGGGCCGCGGATTTTCTCGCGAGCTCGGTGCAGGGGGTCCGGGAGCTCCTCGCCACGGTCAAGGGACGCGTCGAACAGATGGTCGAGCACATGACGGACGGCGTGCTCATGCTCGATTCCCGAGGGAGGGTCGTGGCCATCAATGAGGCGGCGCGAAAGGTCCTCGGCTGCTCCGGAGATGGCGAGTCCGTGGACAAATCGACGCTGGCGACCCTCTGGGATTGCGACCCGATGAGCCTGATGCGAAGCGAGCGGCGGAGCCTCAGAAAGCTCGTGTGCCTGCGCGGGATTCCCTACCAGGCGCAGCTCTCGCCGGTCGCGGACGACGAAGGACAGCTCGTGGGGACGGTTCTCGCGTTTCGTGACTTCGAGGAGGAAAAAAGGGCGGATGAGATGAAAACGGAGCTCGTCAGCGTCGTCTCTCATGAGCTTCGAACCCCCTTGACAGCGATTCGCAACGCCCTCACCCTCCTTCGAGGTCCGAGGCTGGGATCCCTTTCACCAGAGCAGGACCGCTTCATCGACTTGGCAAAGCGAAACGTGGACCAGCTCATGGGCATCATCAACGACCTGCTCGATCTCTCCAAAGCGGAAGCGGGAAAGATGCTCCTCGATCTGGAGCCGCTGTCGATTACAGAACCGCTACAGAGCGCCCTCGCTTCCCTGGAGCCGCAGGCGGAGGAAAAGGGACTGGTTCTGCAGTCATCGATCGCACCCGACCTGCCACCGATCTACGGCCACGCCGCCTCGCTCCAGCGGGTAATCGTGAACCTCGTTGGAAACGCCATCAAGTTCACCGAGCGGGGAGGCCGGGTATCGGTGGAGGCGGCGCTCAGCGACGAGGGAGACGTCGCGTCGTGTAAGGGGGTCCGGATCTCGGTCGCCGACTCGGGGGTCGGAATTCGTCCCGAGGAGCTGGAATCGATTTTCGACAAGTTCCACCAGGTCAAATCCGACGAGCCGAGAACGGCCTCGGGTACGGGGCTGGGGCTTCCCATCTGCCGGGAGCTGGTGAAAGCCCATTACGGCCGCGTCTGGGCCGAGGCCGGGGCGGAACGCGGAAGCCGGTTCACGTTCGTGATTCCCGTGCTGTCGCCGCGGGAGCTGCTGTTGCGCTCGCTCTCGACCGAGCTCGACCGATCTCACGAGCAGGACGCCTCGACGGTGGTCGTGGTGGCAAGGTTGACGCACCCTGGTGACGCGAAGGCGAGCCCAGACGACGGCAGGAGCGAGGACGTCGCGAACGAGCTACTGGCGGTCGCGCGAAAAACGGTCCGTCGTTCCTCCGATCGCGTTCTCTGGCGCCGGGACGAAGCCGAGGTGGTTATCGTTCTGCCCCGCACCCCGCAAGACGGCGGTCGGGCCTTCGAGAGCCGTCTGTTCGAAGAGATGAGAAAAACCAGCCTCGGAGACGAGGGCGCTCTTGGTATGGCGTTCGTTCTCTACCCCGACGATGGAAGGTCGGCCGAGGAACTGTATGACCTTGCTTCGGAGCAAATTCGTGAGCACGCCGTTGCCTGAGTTGCCTGAGATCCGCGGAAGAGAGGGGGCAAGCGCCAACGCCCTCCTGCGACGCTGCCCCCTCTTCGGCTCCTTCAGTGAGGAGGAGATCGCGACGCTCGCTAAGACCGCAGAGACCGTCTCCGTGGCCCGAGGCGAAACCGTCTTCCGGCAGGGGGAGCCGGGCGAGCACCTGTTTCTGATCGCCTCCGGCAGTATTCGCCTCAGCACCGGCACCAGCGAGGGCTTCGAGCAGCCCCTCGCGCTGCTGGGACCGGGAAGCTGTTTCGGCGAGATGGCGCTGCTGGACGGCGAGCCGCGCTCTGCCACCGCGACCGCGGCGCGAGCCTCCGAGTTGCTGCGCGTGGGCCGTGCGAGTCTCGACTGGCTCTCCCGTCGCCATCCAGAATCTCGTGAGAAGTTCCTGCGCGAGGGGATGAGAGTCGTTTCGTCCCGGCTGCGATCGGCGAACGAGCACTACTGGGGTTTGGCGGGGCGATCGCTCAAAGCCAAAGCCGACGTCGCCCAGACCCGCTCCCGTCTCCTCTCTCTCGTCTCCCACGAGTTCCGCACGCCGCTCACCATCATCAAGAGCAGCGCCCAACTGCTTCGTCGAAGCGTGGCCGAGCCCCATGCTTCGTTCGTGGAGAAAATTCTGGTTCAGAGCCGCCGGCTCGAGTTTCTCGTCGACGATCTGATCGCGCTCTCGATGCTGCAGGCCGGCTCCCGTATTAGCGAGCTGAAGGAAGTCGACCTGGGGGAAATGGCGGGACAGATCGTCGCCGAAATGTTGAAACAAGTCGAGAACAAGGGGCTTCGGATCTCCGTCGTCCAGCCGAAAGCCACGGCCACGGTGCTGGCCGACGGCGCACTCGTCCGGCGAGCCGTGCGTCACCTCGTGGACAATGCCGTGAAGTTCTCGCCCGCTTCCGGAAACGTCGTGGTGGAGACGGCAAACGCGGAACAGGATCGGTGTCGGCTCAGCGTTCGGGACCAGGGATCCGGAATCGACAGCGAGGCGCTGGGCCGCCTGCTCCAGAGCTTCGTTCAGGAGCAGGACCCTCTGAATCGAGACGTCGAGGGCCTGGGCATCGGTCTCGCGCTGGCGACGGAAGTCGCGCGGGCCCATGGGGGAAGGCTCCTCGTGGACTCCGTCCCGGGCTCGGGCTCCTGCTTCACCATCGAACTGCCCTGCGATCCCGGCAACGGGCCGGGTTCGCAAGCTTCTGAGGAAAGGAACGTGTCACATGAGTAACAAGATGGAAGCGCGAATTCTCATCGTCGACGACAAGACCGACATCGTGGAGACGGTGAGCTTCTGCTTCGCCCAGGAGGGATTCGAGATCCTCAAGGCGTTCGATGGTCAGGAGGCTCTCGACGTGGCCCGGCGCGAGCAGCCGGATCTCATCGTCCTGGACGTGATGCTCCCTCGGGAGAACGGATACCAGGTCGCCCGCTTCCTGAGAGACGATTGGAAAGAGGGCAAACTGAAGAAACGGCCGAAGATCCTGCTTCTGACGGCGCGGACGGTGTTCGAAGCCGAGAGGGAAGAGTTCCTGCAGACGTGGAGCGGGGCCGACGGCATCATGTACAAGCCGTTCGATCTCGAGGAGCTCGTCTGCAGGGTCAAGGGTATGCTGACGGAAAACGGGGGCGCCGTGTCTCGTTGCCTCAGTTCCTGAGCGCGTCCCCACCCTCTTCGCAGGGGGGGCTACGCGCAGAGCAGCTCTCGGCGAGGGCGTCCCAGCCAATAGCCCTGGAGGAGGTCGACGCCCAGCCGGACGAGGGTTGCTCGCTCCGCATCGGTTTCGACGCCTTCGGAGAACGACGGGCACGTCGAGATCGCGCTGTCGTACGATCCGGAGGAGCTGGATTCCATCCGTTCCGGGCATCGAGATGTCGCTCACGATGACGTCGAAGCTGTCGCTTTCCAGAATCGCCTTCGCTTCCGGGCCCCCTCGCGCGCAGAGCACTTGCCAGCCCGTCGAAGTGAGGTACCGGCGGAAGAGCGCGAGGATCTTTTCTTCGTGGTCGACGAGGAGAACCCGTGGGGCGCGGCCTTTACCGGTGAACCGACCTTCCCCGGTGCTCGGTTCGGAATCGACCGTCATTGGCATCGCCCTTGTTGAGGCGCGCGAGCCGGCTAGCGGCTCTGCTCCGTTGCTTTTGGCTCGGAATCACGCTTCTTATTTGTATGAATTTTTGAGAATTCTCAGACTATCACAGGTCGAACGTTCTGCTAAACGGGACTGGCGGCGCCACCGCCTGGCTTTTTTGCCTCACGGCGGGCTCGCTACACCGGGGAGAGAGCCTCTCTTGGGAGCGATCGGCCGAACTTGACCCGGCAGGGGAGTGCAATTCGGGACGAGTAGAAACTGATTGCCATCCGACGTCCAAAGGAGCAAACTGAACATTAATAAAGTCTTTCGATCCGCAACTCGAGATGTTTGATGGATGTCGGCCCGGAGATCGGGTCTGAGGCAAGTCTTTTCAGGTGAGGCACGCTGAAGTCGGCGTCCAGGTCGGCTCGGGGGCGATAGGACAAATCGAGGACAAGGCGCCGGGAAACACTCTCGGCGGGCAGTACTTCCGCGCGCGAATTCTCGGGCTCTTGGGGACGGCCGTCGCCCTTGTGGCAATTGCCATATGGCTGCGAGGAAGCGGCTGGACGTCGAGCGAGAGCTTTCACGGGACCCTCGAAGCGTTCACCGCGTCCTGGGCTTTGGGAATCGGCTCCATCGCTCTCGTGCGCTACTACACCCGGAAAGACGACAGCTTGCTGTTCGTGGCGACCGGGTTTCTCGGCGCGGGGATTCTCGACGGCTACCACACCGCCATCGCCTTCTCGTACGCTTCGACCCCATTCCCCTCGACACTCTCCGCCTTCGTCCCCTGGAGTTGGACGGTTTCGCGCCTGTTTCTTTCCGTGCTCCTGTGGCTCGGGGGAAGGCCGGAAGCAGGCGGAGAGGGGAAACTGAGGGCGCGCTCCGTCTACATCGTTGCCGGAGCCCTGATGCTCACGAGCTTCTCGCTCTTCGCCCTCGTCCCTCTCCCCCCCGCCTACTTCCCGGACCTTTGGGTACACCGCCCTCAGGAGCTTCTGTCCGCCCTGTTCTTTCTCCTGGGGCTCGTCGGCTATTTACGCCGGAACGCCTGGCGGAAAGATAACCTCGAGTACTCTCTCGTCCTCTCGTGTCTCGTCGGGTTTCTCTCCGAAGCGCTCTTCATGAGCTTCTCGATGCGGCTTTCCGACGCGAGGTTCGATGCCGCCCATCTCCTCAAGGGCGCGAGCTACGCCACCGTGCTCTCGGGCTTGATGATGAGTATGTTCCATCTCTTCCGGCAAGCGGAGGAGAGCGCCGCCGAGATGGAGGTCGCCAACGAGCTGGTGCGAGCCGAAGTGAGCGAGCGTCGCCGCGTCGAAGAGGAGCTCCGGAGAGCCAACGAATCCTTGGAAGGGCGGGTCGAGGAGCGAACCCGCGACCTGGAGGCCTCTCGCAAAGAGGCGCTCCGGGCGATGGAGGCCGCTCAAAACGCGAGAAACGATGCCGAGGGCGCCGAGCGTCGGTTCCGCGACCTCCTCGAGTCTGCGCCGGACGCCATGGTGGTGGTGGATCGGTGGGGAACGATGCGGCTCGTCAACACCATGGCCGCGAAGCTCTTCGGTTACGAGCGAGAGGAGCTCGTCGGAAAGCCAGTAGAGGTTCTCGTCCCCGAGAGCGCCCGGGCCTCTCACGTGCGGGAGCGCAGCCGCTATCTGGACGCCCCTTCCGTCCGCGCAATGGGAGTAGGCCTCGATCTCGAGGGGCGGCGCAAGGATGGAAGCGTCGTCCCCATCGAGATCAGCCTCAGTCCCATCGAGACCGAAGAGGGGACTCTGGTCTCGGCCGGAATCCACGACCTCACCGAGCGCAGGAGCGCCGAGGAGAAGATCGCCAGGTACGTGCGGGAGCTCGAGCGCTCGAACGAGGACCTGTCTCAGTTCGCCTACGTCGCTTCCCACGACCTTCAGGAGCCCCTTCGCATGGTGTCGAGCTTCACCCAGCTCCTGGCGAAGCGTTATCAGGGAAAGCTCGGGCCCGAAGCCGACGAGTTCATCAGCCACGCCGTCGATGGCGCCCGGCGGATGCAGGACCTCATTCAGGGCCTCTTGGCGTACTCTCGCGTGCAGACGAAGGGCGCCCGTTTCGAGTGGGCTCCCGCCGAGACCGCCTTGGAGCGGGCTCTCCAGAACCTTTGCGTCGCCATCGAGGACAGTGGAGCGAGCGTAACCCATGACTCTCTCCCCAGGGTGAAGGCGGACCCGACCCAGCTCGTGCAGGTCTTCCAGAATCTCGTCGGAAACGCCGTCAAGTTCCGGGCAGAGGCTCCGCCCGAAGTCCACGTCTCTGCGGCCGGTGACGATGGCGCGTGGATTTTCAGCGTTCGTGACAATGGCATCGGCATCGAGCCCCGGTATGCCGACCGAGTTTTCAAGATCTTCAAGAGACTCCACCATCGAAGCGATTACCCTGGAACCGGGATCGGTCTCGCCATCTGCAAACGCATCGTCGAGCGGCATGGCGGGAAGATCTGGTTCGAATCCGCCCCGGGAGAAGGAAGTGTCTTTCGCTTCACCCTTCCCGAGCAAGAGGAGACCCCATGAACCCTGCGAAAAACCGGAGACCGATGGAGATTCTGCTGGTCGAGGACAGCCCCGGAGACGTCCGTCTCACCGAGGAGGCCCTGAAAGAGGACAAGGTGCTCAATGCGCTTCACGTCGTCAAGGACGGGGTGGAGGCGATGGCTTTCCTGCGCCGGGAAGCTCCCTACGAGCGCGTCCCGCGCCCGGACCTGATCCTCCTCGATCTCAACCTCCCCAAGAGGGACGGCCGCGAGGTCCTGGTCGAGATCAAGTCGGACGAGAATCTCAAGACGATCCCGGTGGTGGTGCTTTCGGTGTCCCAGGCGGAGGAGGACATCGTGAACATCTACAGGCACTGCGGCAACTGTTACATCTCCAAGCCGGTGGACTTGGACCAGTTCACCAAGGTGGTGCGTTCGATCGAAGACTTCTGGTTCACGGTCGTGGCTCTACCTTCGACCAGCCAATGATGACCAACAGTGGACTCCGAATCCTTCTCGTGGAGGACAATCCGGCGGACGTCCTTCTCGTCCGCACCATGCTCCGCGAAGAGGGTCTGGCCTTCGAGCTACTTCACGCCGAGACCCTGACGGCCGCTCTGGCACGGCTGGACTCGCTCGATTTCGACCTCGTCCTCCTCGATCTTTCGCTCCCCGGCAGCGATGGGCTCGATACTTACCTTCAGTTGAGAGCGCAAGCCCATCTCCCCACGATCGTCCTCAGTGGAAGCGACGACGAGGCGCTCGCGCTCCGAGCGGTGGAGGCTGGAGCGCAAGACTATCTCGTCAAGGGGCGAGTGCAAGGCAAAGTCCTCGCTCGCGCGATTCACTACGCCGTCGAGCGTGCCCGAGCCGAAAGAAAGCTAAGGGAGGCTGAGGAGCGGTATCGAACTCTCTTCGAGGACGCTCCGGTCATGTACGTGATCACCCACAGCGAGGACGGGAAGGAGGTGGTGATCGACTGCAATCGTCTCTTCCTCGAGGCGCTGGGCTACGAACGCTCCCAAGTCCTCGGGCGCCCCTTGAGCGAACACTATGTCGATCCCGAATCCGGCGTCACTGGTGACGAGAGGCGGATCCTCGCCGGCGACGGGCGCGTCATCGAGACTTTGATACGCACCGTTCCCGAGGTCGATGCCGCGGGGCGACCGTCGGGGGTGAGGGTCACGTTTCTGGACGTCACCGATCGAAAGCGCGCCGAGCAAGCCCTTCGCCAAAGCGAATCGAGGACCCGGGCGCTCTACGATGCCATCCCCGACCTGATCATTCGAATCGGGAAGGACGGGACCTACGGTGAAATGAAGCCCCCGAGGGACTTCAATCCGCTGCTCTCCGCGGAAGAGGTCATCGGCAAGACCGTGTTCGAGGTCCTTCCGCGGGACGTAGCGGGAGCCTGTTCGCGCGCGCGGGAGCGTGCCGTCGAGACCGGCGACACCCAGGTGGTGGAGTACGACCTCCTCGAGAACGGGTCGAGGCGGTACTACGAGGCCCGGCTCGTGCCTGGTGAGGACGGGGACGTTCTCGCGATCGTGCGCGACGTCACGGACAGGAAGGAGCTCGAAGCGCAGCTCTGGCAGTCCCAGAAGATGGAGGCCGTTGGGACGCTCGCAGGCGGAATCGCCCACGACTTCAACAACTTGCTTACGGTGATCGGGGGGTACAGCGAGCTGATTTTGATGGAGCTTGCTCCCGACGACTCGAAGCGCGCCGACGTGGTGGAGATCAAGAAGAGCGCCGATCGCGCCGCGGATCTGACCCGACAACTCCTCGCGTTCAGCCGGCGCCAGGTCCTGCAACCTCGGCTACTCGACCTCAACCAGGTGGTCGAGGAACTGACGAAGCTGTTGAGACGCCTGATTGTCGAGAACATCGAGCTGAAGATGTCCCTCGACCCCAGTCTGGGGCGCGTCAAGGCCGACCCCGCTCAGATCGAGCAGATTCTCGTGAACCTGGCGGTGAACGCACGTGACGCCATGCCCTTGGGTGGCACGCTCACGATCGAGACCGGCAACGTGGATCTCGACGAGCGGTACATCAAGAACCATCCCCGAGTCGAAGCAGGACGCTACGCCATGCTGGCCGTGAGCGACACCGGTCACGGAATCCCGAAAGACATCCAGACGAGGATCTTCGAGCCCTTCTTCACCACTAAGCCGCCCGGGAGCGGCACCGGGCTCGGCCTTTCCACCGTCTATGGCATCGTCAAGCAGAGCGGAGGGTACATCTGGCTCTACAGCGAGCCTGGGCTCGGCACGTCCTTCAAAATCTATCTGCCGCTCGTGGGCGCCGCCGAGAGCGCCGCTTTCGAGCGGGAGGAGCGGTCGGACGAGACGCTTCGACAGCCCTCGAGCGAGCATCTGGAGACCATCCTTCTCGTCGAGGACGACGAGATGGTTCGAATCCTCGCGCGCAGGCTGCTCGGAGAGCAAGGATACGACGTGATCGAAGCTCGAGACGGCGCCGAAGCGTCAAGTCTGTGCCAGAACCATCCTGGTCCCATCCACTTGATGCTCTCCGACGTCGTGCTGCCGGGCCAGAGCGGCCCCCAGACGGCCGACGAGCTCCGTTGTTCGAGACCGGACATGAAGCTTCTGTACATGTCCGGTTACACCGAGAACCGCGCGGTGAGAGACATGCTCGCTTCCGACGTGCCCTTCCTGCAAAAACCCTTCAGCGCCGGCGGCCTGGCCCGGAAGGTGCGGAAGGCTCTGGATGGGTAGTTTCCGCCTGGCTCAATTGACCTAACCGTCAGAACTGTCGAGACAGCGTACCTGACGCTCGTCCACCGAACATACCTCCGTCGAGCGCGACGTCACTCCATGCAAACCACTGCCCCCGCGGCGGGGCGTGCTTCAATCAGCCTCCACGAGGCCATTCGCGACCGCGAATCGAGTCAGTCCTGCGACCGTGTGGATGCCGAGCTTGCGGGCGACGTGCTCTCGGTGGGATTCCACCGTGCGCACGCTGAGCCGGAGGAGACGCGCGATGTCCCGGCTGGTATAGCCCTCGGCGACCAGAATCACCACTTGACGCTCCCGCTGCGTGAGCAACGCGAAGCGGCCTTTCTCACGCTCGCTCTGGCCGACGGCGACATCGTGGGCGCGCGCTGCGCGGGGACTGAGGTGCACTCCGCCGCCGTAGACGGTTTCGACGGCGCGGACGAACTCCGCCGGCGGCGAAGATTGCGAGAGATACCCATGGACTCCTGCCCGGGCCACCTCCACCTCTTCCTCCGAGTCCCCGGAGCCAAAGACGATCAGTTTCGCCATGGGAAAGCGCCGATGGATTTCCCGAGTTTCGCTTCCGAGAGAGCCGGCGTCGAGGATCACCACGTCGGGGGGAGAGGCGGCTTCGTTACTGATCACGTCGGCGATGCTCGATGCTTTCGAAACCACCGCGATCCTGGCATGGCGCGCCAACAGTGCCTCCAGCCCGCTCCGGACGACGGCATGAGCGTCCACCAGCGCCACTCGGATCGTCAGTCGGGTCTTGCTCGCCATCCTGGAGCGCGCGGCCGCGCGTGAATCCTCTGAGAGTTATGACGAGAAACACAAAACGTTTCTCCTCCACCTCGGGTAAAAAGTCCGCCGCGTGTACCTGGCGCTGGATCTTCAATGTGGAGAACGAGGTCCCGGAAGTCAAGGGATGATGATGCGCAAACTGTACCTGCCGACGGGCTCGCGCCTGGCCGGCTCGGCGATTCCTTCGAGGGTAACGTAATAGTCCGCGTTCGCGAGCCTCGCCGCGGGAACGCCGAACGCCACGAAGATACGTTCCTCCGCGACGGTCGCCGTCAATTGGCTGGCCGCATAGAGCTCTCTCGACTCGGCATCGTGGAGAACGGCGCGATACTCCTCGTAATCGCGCGAGCCGAGATCCAGCCTCAGCTCCAGCAGGCGCTCACCACGGGAAAGGGTCACCGTCTCCATCTCGCTCGCCCCGCGGAGGAGGCCGGCGGTCAGAACGACGGGCGGCCTAGCGGGCGACCGGACGGCGCTCGTCGACTCGGTCGCAGCGGCGACCGAAAGCTGAGCTTTCAGCTGTTCCGTCTCCGCAGTCGATCGCTCGAGCGCGGCCTCCAGCTCCGAGACGCGAGTCCCCTCTTCCGGAAGGGGTATCGCCGACCAGACGCCGGCCGCCGCCACCGCAAGGAGAGCCGCCGACCATGCCAGACGCTCTGGAACCGAGAGCCACGACACGAAACGCCGCAAGATATCCCGGCGACGGGTCTTCGTTTCCTGCGGTGAGCGTTCGAGAACGGTCTTCAGACACTTCGCGAAATCGACCCGTTCGCGCCCTCCGGGCAGAGCGGTGAGATAGCGAAGGAAGCTCTCCGCCCGCTCGTCCGAGAGCGAGCCTTCGATGCATTCATCGATGAGATCCTCTTCCGTCACCCGGAGAAGGTCGTAGAGGTCATCGTCGGCCAGCAGATCCTGCTCCAGCCGGTCGCGTTCCGCCTCGGACAGGGTGCCGAGAAGGAACTCTCGTATCGAGGCCGATGGTAGTTGCCGGCTGACGGTCATGGTTCGTTTCTCAAAGCGATGGTCTCCTCACTTTACTATGCGGAACCAGCTTTTCCATTTCATCGGGGCTCCGCTTTTTCATACATTCGAAAACGCAATCCTGAAGGCGGCGGCGAATTCGGTAGGCCTTGATTCTGAACGCGTTGATCGAGATCCCGAGTTGGACCGCAAGCTCCATTCGATGATCGATCTTCGCGCCTTTCCGATGCCGATAGTATTCGCCGATGATCCATCGGTCGTCCCGGCCGAGCATGCCCATGCAGGCTTCGAGGCACTCGTATTTCACTTCGCTCGGCGCGGCCTCGTCGCCGCGGACGTCTCTCCAATCGAGATTCTCCTCGATGGGAACCGTTCGCGGACGGCGGGTGTATTCGAGATAGACGTTTCGCGCCACCGCATGGAAGAACCGAACCGGATCTCCCTCATAAGTCGGGGCGATCTCCGGAAGCTTCGCCAGCACCCGCGAAACCGTCTCGTCCGCCAGGTCCTCGGGAATCGAGCAACCCCGTCGAGCGAAGATACGGATGAGCCGGCTCCTCAGCTCTTCGAACCGCGGCGAGCTCAGGAGCTGGTCGAAGCTCATGTCGTGAGCTTCGCGTGCGGGGAGCGAGTCGCGTCCGATCATCTCCAGTCGCCCTGAAACTCGAACGCGGCCCAGAAAGCGGGAGAGAGCCAGCGCTTTTCCTGCCACATGGAGCGCTGCGCCAACCGGAGCGCGCTCGGCGGCGAGAGGCCCCGCGTGAACATCTGAGAGTAGAAGCGTCTCATGAGCTCCGCCGTTGCTTCGTCGTCCACGTCCCAGTAGCTCGCGACAACACCCAGCGATCCCGTCGAAAGAAAACCGCCCACCAGACCGACCAGTCCCTCACCGCGAATCGCCTTTCCCAGCCCGGTGCCGCATGCGCTCAGCACGATGAGCCGAGCCGGGAGATCGAGCTTGTAGATGTCGTGAAGCCGCAAGAACCCGTCCTGCCTCCGCCCCTTCTGGTCGAAGAGAGACAACACGATTCCGGAAAGCTCGGGCCGCTCGGCGTTCAGGACGCCGTGAGTCGCGAAGTGAACGACTTCGTACCCCGCGAGCTCGCCGCTGGTCACGAGCGCGCGGCTGGCGTCGAAACCCAGGGCCTGGAACCTCTGGCCCAGCGGAACCAGATCCAGGATGTTCTTGGCTTCCTGGCGCGTGGCGAGAAGCCGAGACATCGGAGGGCCGCCAGTCGAGATCGAGACCGAGCTCGCAGCGAGGACGCGGGGCGGGCTCGCGAGGCCCGGCTCGGGCCGCGGAGCCGGTGACGGGAGAGCGACTTCCTCCCTCTCCAACCTGCTCTCCAGGAGCCGAGGATCGCGGGCGTCGAGCACGGGATCGGCGAGAACCGCGAGCTTCTTGCGGGGGACGGTCCGGGCTTCGCGGCGCTCGTCGAGGGCCTTCAAAGTCGACGCCGACGGAAGCCGAACGATCTCGTAGCGCGCCACGAGAGGGACGGGCGCCTCCGGGAGATCCGGGCCGGGGTAAGGGAGCGCCGAGAACGGGATCTGGTGGAGCGCGCCGTCGGCGATTACCACCAGGCGCGTGGCCTCGAGATCGCGCAGGGCGTCCGCGAGAAGGGTTTCGCCGAGCGACGCTGCGGCGCGCCAGTACTCGCGGTCGAGCTTTTGCATCCTGTCGTATCGCTGCTTCGCGGTCTCGCCGGCCTCGCCCTCTCGGCCGGCGAGATAGGTGTAGAGCTCTCGGGCTTCCGATTCGATCCGCTCCTTCGGAGGAAGGCGATGGACGGCCACCCTCGACGATGTGATGACCCAGAGGTAGCTCACGGGACTCGCGAGAAAATAGGCGAGGACAGCCGTCCGATCGTCCAGAAGCTCCTTCTGCAGCTCGGGCACGCCGATCAGAGGGGTGGGCGGCAGATGCGACGCCAAGGGGTGCTGATTTCGCAGAACCGCCCTCACCCGATCGAGCTCCGCGAGGAGCTCATCGAGCGAAGACGCCTCGCCTCCGGGCGCGGCTTCGAACGGGAGCCGACCGTCCGATGCCGAGGCCTCCTTCCGGACCCTTTCCTCGAGACGCTTCTCGTACTCGAGGAGCGCTCGGTCCACTCCCGCGTTCTCTCGGGCGTCGGCCTCGACGAGCATGTCGAGGAGAGACCGGGCCCTCGCCTTCTCCGCGGCAAGGAACGCCCGCTCCTCGAGACCCTGGTCAGGCCGCTCGCGATGGAGATCCATGAGCAGGTCCACGTGCAAAGCGTGCAGATCGTGGACCGACGCGACGTAGGAGGCGCGAAGGCGATGGCTCGAGATCTTGCTCCGCAGGGTGTCAACGAGCTCCAGCGCCTCCTCCGTTCGAGACAGCGCCCTATCGAGATCGCCCGACAGACGCTCCACCCGCGCCAGGCTGAAGAGCACCCGCGACTCGGTAAAGGGAGAGTGCGTCTTCCGGCTCAAGGCGAGGGCTCGATGAAGCCCATGACGGGCGTCTCCGAGCCGGCCGCGGCCGATGTCGATGCCGGCGACGCCGTTCAGGACGTCCGCCTCCTCCCTCTCGTATCCGTGCGCCCGGGTGAGAGCGAGGGCGGAGGCGTAGGCATCCAGAGCCTCGCCTTGCCGTCCCAGGGCGTTCAAAACGAAGCCGATGTCGCCCAGCGCGGCGGACTCCATCCGCTTGTCGCCGAGCCCCCGCAGATGGCTCAGGGAACGACTTAGGTGGCGCAGGGCTTCCTCGGGTTCCGCCATGGCCGCCTCGACGCGCCCGAGGTGCAGGAGATTGCCGGCTTGGCCGTGCAGCGAGCCCACGATCTCGTTGAGCCGAAGCGCGCGACGATAACAGTCCCGGGCGTTCTCGTAGTCCCCGAGCTCGTCGTAGAGGTATCCCATCCCCGAATAGAGAGACGCGGACTCGTAGAGGTTGCCCATTTCCGCCACCAAGGGAGCCGCGTGCTGGTAGTGCTCGAGCGCCTTCTGTTTTTCGCCGATCTTGGAGTAGGTGTGCCCCAGAGCCACGAGAGCCAGGGCCTCGAGGCCCCGTTCCTCGAGCCCGCGGCTGGTCTCGAGGGCGCGTTGAAACGCCGCGATCGCTCTCCACTCCTCGCCGAGGTCGGAGCGGGCAAAGCCGGCGTACAGCTGAGCCTCTGCCCGAGACCTCTCGTCGCCGAGGGACTCGGCGAGCCGCAGAGCGTCCTGCAAGTGCGCGAGCGCCGGGACGAGATCCCTCGAGCCATAGTTGGCGATTCCAAGCGCGAGGAGCGCACCGACCTCGAGTCTCGGGTCGCCGAGGGCACGGCTGGCTTCCAGCGCCCTTTGGGCGTGTCGAAGTCCCCCCCCGAAGTCGTCGAGCTGGAAAAGCGCGCGGCCCGCGCCGATCTGGGCCTCAATCGATATCGATGGGTCTCCGGAGCTTGCGCGGAGCGCCCGCTCGTAGAAGACGAGCGATTCCCGGGCGAGCCCGAGGCCGCGGTGGAGATCGCCCAAGCGAACGCTGGCCCAGCCCTCGAGATCCGCGTCCTGGTTCCTCGACGAGAGCTCGAGGAGATTCTGGAACGCGCCGATCGCCCTTCTCTTCTCGCTCGCTCGCCAACTCCGCGACTGCGCCTCCAGCTCGGCCAGCCGGCGCTCTCCGTAGGGAATGTCGAGCGCCGTCGTGGAGAGGACCGCCGCCCCCTCGGTCGCTGAAATGCTCAGAGGCGTCGCCAGAATCAACGCGGCAATCTGGGCGAGGAAGGCGAGGAAAGCGGTCCTCGGAGACATCGGGTACGGACTGTAAGACTAGTACACTTGAAGCCCCGCTTCCAGTGGGAGCGCTTACGCCACTGTTATCGAATCAACGCCTCGGACAGACGGGCGGCGGCCCGTTTTCTCGAGACCGCCGCCGCAGTCGTGAGACGCGACCCCAACGCCGCGTCCTCGGGAAGTTGACTCAGTCCTCGAGCTTCCGCGGGTGGTTCTTCAAGCGGGAGGAAGGCGCCCCTGCCGTCCCCCTGCTGTACCACGGCGGGCTATTCCGGACGGGGAGAGGGCGCTCGCCGGAGCGGTCTTCACCGGGATGATTCTTCACCTTCGTCCTCATCGGCCCACCTTTCGCGCTCTGAGACGGTACTCTTTCGAATGCC
>Ga0326597_10004738_pt1 | contig 19037 bp, 20 predicted proteins | sample RVTome_12_FD_203789 | JGI IMG/M metagenome (GOLD analysis project Ga0326597, IMG submission 203789) | Soil microbial communities from uranium-contaminated site in the Upper Colorado River Basin, Wyoming, United States - RVT100D185 | ecosystem: Environmental > Terrestrial > Soil > Contaminated >... | reverse complement strand
TCCTGGCGGTCACGGCCCCGCATCGGATATGGTAAACAAATTCAAGCTGAATTGCCCCTTCCGGTCGAGCCACTGCTCCGTGACCCGCAGTCTGGCCGCGGCAGCCGTTTCCCCGATCTCCGCCGGAGAGTATTTGTAAGAATTCTCCGTGTGGATCATCTCCCCCGGCTCGAACCTCACGGCGAGGTCCAGCGCGGCAATCGGAATCGTTTGCGCGATTGTGCTTTCGAGGTGGATTTCCACCCGCCCCGCGCCGTCGTTGTATCGCGCGCGGTGATCGAACCGGCCCAGGTCAAACTCCCCGCCGAGCTCCCGGTTGATGCGCGCCAGGATGTTCTTGTTGAACTGTGCGGTAATCCCCTGCGCGTCGTCGTAAGCGGCTTCGAGCACGCCCGGCTCCTTGCGCAGATCAATTCCCACCAGCAGCCGGTCCTCCGCCGCCATCAGCCCGCGCAGGCAGCGCAGGAATTCGACAGCCTCCGGCCGGTCCAGGTTTCCGATATTCGATCCCAGCCAGAGGATCAGCTTCGGCGGGCCGAAATCCCGGCGCAGGTGCGTCATCGCTTCCTGATACTCGCCCGCGACCGCGATGATCTCGAGCCCTCGAAACTCATCCAGCAGAGCGTGCGCGCTTTCCTCCAGCATGCTCCGGGAAATATCCACGGGAATGTAGAGCAGCCGTCCGTCGCGCCGCAGGAACCGCTCGATCAGGTGGCGCGTCTTGGCCGAGCTGCCGCTTCCCAGCTCGATCAGCGTCGCCCCGCGCGGCAGCTTCGCAACCACTTCTCCGGAGCGCTCTTCCATGATTTCCGCCCCGGCCCGCGTCAGGTAATATTCCGGCAGCTCCGAGATCGCCTCAAACAGCCGGGAACCCTCCGCGTCGTAAAAAAACCGGCACGGCAGGCTCTTGGGACTCGCCGTCAGCCCCGCCCGCACTTCGCCGGCAAACGAGTCCGGACGCAAGGCCGACTCGCAGACAATCGTCGTCAGTCGCTCCTGTTTGGATCGTGCCGCCAACACAACTCCCTTCGCGCTACGCTGCACACTCTGCCAGCAGCTTTCGCCAGGCCTCGCGCTCCCGCGCCGGTCTCACAAGGGGCTGCAACCGCCTGCACGCGCTGCGAAGCCGCTGCAAAAATTTCGTATCCGTCTCGGCTCGCCGGAGCAGTTCGGCAAGGGCACGCGTGTCCCCCGCCGGGAAGTACCCCGGGTAGTCCGGCCCCAGAATTCCCGCCGATCCGGGAATGCGGGAAGCGAGCGTGGGAACCCCGCACGCAATCGCCTCGGAGAGCGCGTTCGCCCCGCCCTCCGCCCGCGAGCTGAGGACGTGCAGGCGGCTGCGCGCAAGCAGCCGCAGGGCTTTCCCGCGCGACAGCTCACCCTGCCAATGATACCGGGGATTCATTCGCATCTCCGATCTCGCTTCCCGTTTCATTTGCTCGCTCAGCGCCCCGCCGACGTGTACGATGCGGATTCTGGAGGCCTCCGGCAGCCGCCGCGCCGCCCGCGCCGCGCGAAACGGGTCTTTCACGGGCCGTAAATGGCCCATCACGCATACTTCCCACACTCTCTTCTTCGGGCGGAGTCTTCCGCGAGGCCGTTCGGCCGACTGCAAAATCACTCGCGCACGGCTGCGGAGGCGCGCCGGCAATTCCTTGACTCCCAGAGGCTGCAGCACGATCAGCCGGGAAGCCATTTCGATGCTGCTCTGCGCCTGCCGGTTCCCGCGCAAGTCGCCGCGCAAGTCGCCATAGAGGTCCGTTCCGGTCAGCGCCAGGATGAGCGGCGTTGCCGGATGCTCGCGGCGGAATCGCTCGATGGACGGGTAGCTCCTGCGCGCGTGGAGCGCCACCAGCACGCCGCAGCCCCGCCCGCTGTATTTTTCCTCGACCGCCACGCGATGCCCCAGGTCCCGCAGCAACCGCGCCCAGCGCAGCGCCGTCCAGCGGTTTCCCAGCAGGGAGCGGGCCGGAGCAGGCGTGATGATGGAGATCGTCATCCGGTTTCCTGGGCGCCTTCCTTCCGGCTTTCCCTCGGGCTTTCCTTCGGATCGTCCCGGCGGCAGGTCCGGAACCCCGCCCAGACATCGCGCCGATCCGGCGTGTAAAAGTTGCGGTAGGTGTTGCTCAGCAGGCGCGCGCGGGTCGCCCAGCAGCCGCCCCGCAGAACCTTGTGCGTCCGAAACCAGGGTTCGGAATATTCCTTGTAGGGATCGGCTGTGAAGCCCGGATAGGGGAGGAAGTCGCTCTCCGTCCACTCCCAGACGTTGCCGAGCATCTGCCGGCAGCCCGCGGCGCTGTCTCCGGCCGGGAGCGCCCCTACGCTCGCGCAGCCCAGCAGGCGCGAGTCGGCGTTGGCGCGCTTCCCGTCGGGCGGATCCTCCCCCCACGGGTAGCGCCGCTTTTTCGATGACAGCGCGCCGCCGGATGACCCATCCATCGAAGCGGCGGCTTCCCACTCCGCTTCCGTCGGAAGCCTGCGGCCCGCCCAGCGGCAGTAGGCCTGCGCCTCATGCCAGTTGACGTGGATCACCGGCCGGTGCGGCTCGAGCCAAACCCAGCGGTCGAAGTCGCGCCGCAGCCAGCCGCCGACCGATCCCTTTCGCCAATAGACGGGATGCTCCGCAGCCGCTGCTTCGCGCCACGCCCGGCCTTCCGGCGCCCAGAGCTCCTCGCGGCGGTATCCTCCGTCCTCCACAAACGCGAGAAACTCCGCCTGCGTCACGGGGGCGCGCGCGATGGCGAACGGCTTCCCCTCGACCGGATGCGCCCACTTCTCGTTGTCGAAGGCGAACGGCTCGTCCGGCGCGGCCCCGAGCAGAAACGCGCCTCCCGGCACTTCCGCGTCTCCCGGCAACGGAACATGTCCCAGATGTCCGCTGCCATTGTCTTCGGCAGAAAGGACTTCGGTGGCAGGAGAAAGCCGCGGCGCGGGATACGCGAGCGTCTGCCGCGCGTAGGTGAACGCCTCGCCGTGCATGTCCTCGTGGAACACCGTGTACCGCACGTGATACAGAAGCTCAGGGCCCGGCTCCGCCTGCGTAAGCTTCTCCAGCACGCGGCCGCGCACCGCGTCCAGGTACGCCAGCGTCGCTTCCCGCGACGGCAGCGGCAGGTCCCAGCGCGTTTCGTGCGGAATCGCAATCGAGTCGTAGAGCGCGTCCGCATCGTCGCGGCAGGATTTCTCTCCGCACGCGTGACGCAGCACCCACTTTTCCTGGAACCACGCCGTGTGTCCGATCTCCCAGAGCAGCGGATTGACGATCCGCAGGCGCGGCCCCATCATCTGCTCGGCGCTCAAGTCCGCAACCAGCTCCAGCGTGCGCCGCCGCGCGTCCGAGACCCAGCCGGCCAATTCGGAAACCTGCGCCTGCGCTCGCTCCCGATGGATTCGTTCGCCTGCTTCGCCCACAGCCATATCGTTATCTCCGCGCTCCGCCCGGCAGAGTCGGCTCCGAAGTTGCGCTTCCGCTCGCCGCGAATTGGCCCCGCAGGATCACCGCGGCATCCGTCATCGCCCGCAGCTTTTGTGTCGCCACCTCGGCGGAGTTCATCGGGCGCCGCGAGAACGTCCCGAAGCCGCAGTCCGGGTTCAGGAAGATGCGCTCCGCCGGCAGCAATTCGAGCGCTTCCCCGACGCGCGCCGCTACGTCACCGGCAGATTCCACTTCCGCTGTCCGGGGATTCACCACGCCCAGACCCAATTCCTTGTCTTTCAGCGACCGCAGTTCGGGAAGCAGCTCGCCCGCGCGCGGTGTCGCGTATTCCAGAACCAGTTGCTGCACGTGGATGCGCGCCAGATACGGAAGCAGCGGATGGTAGGAGCCCTGCAGCAGCGTTTCCTCGTTCTGGCTCCAGTTGCCCCGGCAAACGTGCAGCCCCGTGCGGACCCCTTCGAGACCCGCGGTCACGCGGTTGATCAGCTCCACGGCGAATTCGAGTTCCTCCGCGGGATCTTTGCGCGCCGCGAGCGCCGCGCACATGAACGTCCGCGTCTCGCCCTGCGTGAACACCAGCTCCGTCAAAACGGGCTCGTCAAACTGGATGAAGTCCGCTCCGGCATCGCGCAGCGCGCGCGCCTCCTGGCTCAGCACCTCGACCACGTCCTCGGCCAGGTCTTCCTTTGTGGGATACACCCCGCGCGTGACTTCCTTCACCCACATGGCCCGCGTCAGCAGGTACGGCCCGGGCAGCGGAATCTTGACGGGGCGGCGAGTGTGCTGCCGCAGAAACCGGTATTCGTCGAGCGCCAGCGGCTCGCGCAGACGGATGCGGCCCACGCACGTCGGATTCAGAATCGAAAACGCCGGCACGTCGAGCGTCTGCAGGATGCGCTCGAACCCGGCCTTGTCCTCGACCACGTCCAGCATCTCGGCAAGCGACATCAGCCGCACACCGTCCAGCTTCTCCGCCACGAACGAATAGAAATTGTCGCGCCGCTGCTCCCCGTCCGTCACCAGGTCCACGCCGGCCGACTCCTGGCACTGCAGCGCTTCGAGCACGGCCGTGTCCGCGACGCGGCTGAACTCCTCCGCGGACAGCTTTCCCTGCTGTTTGCGCCGCAGCGCCCGCAACAGCTCGGGCGGCCGCGGCCAGCTCCCGACCATCGTGACCGGAAACAGCGGCAGCGGCTTCAAGCGCCTTCCTCCTCGAAAAATCGCTGCTCGGCCGCGGCCTCGGTCAGCGCGGCGTAGCCCGACGTGCGGCCCGGCAGCCACGCCTTCAGGCCTTCGAGGTCCATCATCTCGCGGTGCTCCGGGTTGTCGTAGGTCATCTGGAACAGCGCGTCCGTCCAGCGCCGCTCGTCTTCTTTCGGGAAGTTTTCGAGCACGGTGAAATTGCAATGGTCGAACGGATCGGTCGTAGCCAGCACACGGAGGCGGCTCGGGTCCGCCGTGCCGTCGGCCTGCCACGTTTGCCAGTTCAGGTCGAGCACCGCGCACGCGTCGCTCTCGCCCTTCTGCAGGCTCCCCAGCGCGTCGCGCTCTCCGCCGACGTGGTCGCCGTGCTTGCCCACCAGCACGTCAAACCGCCGCACGGCGAAGTCCTGCCCCGGCTGCAGCCCGCCTTTCTGCAGATGATGAATCGGCAGCAGCGTGGCCTGCGGCGAGTCTTTCGCGCCCGTGGCGATGGTTTTCCCCCGCAGGTCTCCAAGCTTCTGGAGGCCGTTCTGCTTCTGCGTCAGAATGTGCGTCACGCGGTCGCGGTCCGTGTCGCGCATGGCGATGGCGCGGCAGCGTCCCGCCGTCCGTCTCTCGGCGTCTACCCACGCAAGCGGCGAGTTCCAGGCAATGTGGATATGCCCCGCCGTGAGCGCGTCCACCTGGAGCTTGTAATTGCTGTAGAAGACGCAATCCATGGGACAGCCGCGCTGCTCGAAAAAATTCTTGATGATCTCCCAGATTAGCGCCACCTTCGGATCGTAGATCACGGCTCCCACCAGGATCGGGGACTTTGCCATTCCACATTCCTCCTCGAATCGCTCTTCCAAAAAACCCGCGCCCTACGGCATCACGCGCAGCGCAATCGCAATCGCCGCGCACCGCCGCAGCGTGTTGAACAGCGGCGAGCGCGTGAGGGTTTCCCGCCACATTTCTTCCAGCACGGCCGCATCCGCATCGGCGCTGACGTAGAGCGTGCCCTCGGCGGACTCGAGTCCCGGATGACCCGTCTCGCCGACCACGCCGAGATGGGTCAGCGGGTTGTTCAGCCGCCCCGAGAGCCGCAGCTCCAGCGCATCCACGGCAACCCGTTTGCGCGCCGCCTGCGTCTCGAACCCGCGGATCAAATCGCCGCCCAGCGCTGCCAGCAGGTATTCGACCGCGCTCGGATGCGGATCCGATTCCTCGAACCCAGCCTGCTCGCCGACTGAAAAAGCATGATTTCGCGTGTAGGCCCTGGCATGCTTCTCGCCGACGCGCTCCACGCGCACGGTCCATGTATGCTCGGTCATGTTTCCAGCAACGTACGCCGCGCTCGCGGCGGCGGGAACTCCCGCCTTGCAGTGCAAAGGGAAGGATAGCAAATCCCCGCGCCGATCCGCCAACTGCAATTTCTTCCTCGCGGCGATTCGCGGAAATGCTATGACGCCGCTTTCAGGCGCAGCCCTCGCGGCACCAGCAGCCGCTCCAGCAGCTCGAACAGGCCTTGCACGGCCAGGGCGAGCAGCGCCGCCGGAATCGCCCCTTCCAGAATCAGGCCCACGTCGTCGAGCCGGATGCCGGTGAAAATCGGCTGCCCGTAGCCGCCCGCCCCGATCAGCGCGCCGAGCGTCGCCGTCCCCACGTTGATGACCGCCGACGTCTTGATTCCGGCCAGGATCGCGCGCGAAGCCATCGGCAGCTCGATGCGCCGCAGCCGCGCCCAGGCCGGCAGTCCCAGCGCCGCCGCCGACTCCTGCAGCGGCAGCGGGATGTCGTGCAGACCCGCGTACGTGTTCCGCACAATCGGCAGCAGGCTGTATAGAAACAGCGCCACGATGGCCGGCGCGTCCCCGATGCCGAGCAGAGGGATCATGAACACCAGCAAGGCGAGTGACGGAATCGTCTGAATGATTCCCACGATCGCCAGGATCGCCTGCCCCGCGCGCGCGAATTTCGCCGCCAGCACGCCGAGCGGAACCGCGAGCAGAATCGCCGCCGTCAGCGAGATCGCCACCAGGAACAGGTGCGCCCGCGTGTTGCGGAGGAACCGGCCGCGGGCCGACTCTTCCGCCACCTCCGTGTCGATCTGGAAGCTCGCCGCGAGAAAGTCCGCCGCGACGCGCGCCTCCGGCACCCGCTCAAGCTTCGCGCGGCTGTTCATCCCGATCATCGCGGCGGCGGAGATGCCGCCTTCGAGCCGGAGGACCGCCCCGAGCGCTTCCGGCGCGCGCTGCGCGAGGTCCGCCCGGTAGAGCAGCACGGCGTCGTACTCCGGGAAATAGCGCAGGTCGTCTGCGAGCACCCGCAGCCCGTAATACTGAATCTCGGCATCGGTCGAATAGAGGTCCATCACCTGGATCGCGCCGCTTTCGAGGCCGCGATAGGCGAGGTCGTGGTCCAGGCCCCGCACGTCGCGCTGCGGCAGCCGGTAGTGGTCGCGCAGACTCGGCCAGCCGTCGCCCCGGTCCAGGAACTCATTGCTGAAACCGAATCGCAGCTCCGGATGCGCGCGCAGATCGGAGACCGTGCGGATTCCCAATTCCTCCGCGGCCTGCTCCTTCATGCCGAGCGCGTAGGTGTTGTTGAAGCCAAGCGGCGCGCTGACGCGAATTCCCTGCTCCGCCAGCGCCGCGCGCAGCGCCGCATCGTCCGGGACCGCCCGCCCCGCCAGAATCTCCTCGCGGATCGTCCCCGTGTATTCCGGATACAGATCGATCTCGCCGCGCCGCAGCGCGTTCCAAAGCACCTGCGTGCCGCCCAGCTCGCGCCGGTAGGCCACCATGGCGCCGCTCGTCCGCGCCAGGCCCGCCGCAATCTCGCCCAGGATGACGTTTTCCGTGAACGATTTGGAGCCGACCGCGATGTCCTGCGCGGCGCTTCCCGTTGGCAGCAGCAACGCTCCCAGCAGCACCGCCGCCCCAGCTCGCCACAGGAGCCGTCTCATGGGGCCTCTCCCCGCAGCGCTTCGAGCGGACTGCGCTGCGCATTGATGAACTGCGTGACGAACGGGTCGGCGGGCGTGGCGACCAGCTCCCGCAGCGAGCCCCGCTGCACGATCTTTCCTTCGCGCAGCAGGATGATGTCGTCGCCGAAGAACCCGGCCTCGCCGATATCGTGCGTCACCAGGACCACCGTTTTCCCCAGGCGGCGAAAAATTTCCCGCAGGTCGGATTGCAATTCCGCGCGGATCATCGGATCGAGCGCGCCCAGCGGCTCGTCGAGCAGGATCACGTCCGGGTCGAGCAGCAGCGCGCGCATCAGCGCCACGCGCCGACTCTGGCCGCCCGAAAGCTCCGCCGGATAGCGCCGCAGGCCGCCGCCCGGGAACCGCGTCAGCTCCGCCAGCTCCGCCACGCGCTTCGCAATGGCATTCGCCGCCCACCCCAGATACCGCGCCATCAGCGTGATGTTTTCTTCCGCCGTCAGGTGCGGGAACAGGCTGCCTTCCTGGATCACGTACCCGATGCGCCGCCGCAGCGCCAGGCCGTTGTCGTGCGTCAGCTCCGCGCCGTCAATGCGGACCGTTCCCGCATCGGGCTCGACCAGTCCAATGATCAGCCGCAGCAAGGTGGACTTGCCGCAGCCGCTCGGGCCCAGCAGCACGGTGGTGCGCCCTTCCGGAAAAGTCAGGTCGAGGCCCCCGACCACCGGGACCTCGCCAAACGATTTGCTCACCGCTCGCAGTTCCAGCATCCGATGTGTCCGCCGCCCGCCTTTCGCTGTCTGTATTCTATTGGGGATTCCGAACAATTGAAAAACAATCTGCGGTGTGCCTCCTTTCTTCCTCCGGACATCCTCCCGGTGTACACTAATCGCTGCTTCGAGCGCCCTGCCGCTCCGGGAATCGGTGCGCACGAAAGGATCGCGGGATGCCATCGCCAACAACCCCTCTGGCCCAAATGCGCGTGGATCAGGTCGGAAGCCTGCTGCGTCCGCCGCGCCTCAAAGCCGTTTTCGCGCGGTTCCATCGGGGGGAGATTCCGGAGCAGGAGCTGCGCGAGGCCCAGGACGAAGCCGTTCTCGAGGCGATCACCACGCAGGAAGCGCACGGCCTGCCGATTCTCACCGACGGCGAGTTCCGCCGCCTGAACTTCATGGAGAGCTTCGGCGAAGTGGCCGGCATGGAGGCGTGGCAATCGCAGTGGAGAGAGGTGGTCGCGGAGCTGAATGCCACGCGGGACCGCAGCAGCGGGAGCGTCGGGCGCGGCGTCAACCCCGTCCTGCGCGTGCGCCAGCCGGTGAGCGGGCGTCTGCGGCTCACGAAAAGCCGAACCCTCGAAGAGTTCGAGTACGCGCAGAGCATGGCCGGCCGCCCCGTCAAGGTCACGCTCATCAACCCCGACCGCATTGTGGAGGGGTTCGACCGCGAAGGCTCCCGCGCCGTCTATGCGTCCGCGGACGAATTTCTCGCCGGCGTGGTCGCCGTCGAGCGCGAGATTGTCGGCGGGCTGGCCGGGGCCGGCTGCCGGTACATCCAGATGGACGGGCCCAGCTACACGCGCTACGTGGACGAGCGCTCGATGGAAGCCATGCGCGCCGACGGCGACGAGCCCATGGCCGCGCTCGACCGTGCCATCGCAGCCGACAACGCCGTGATCGCCGGGTTTCCGGGAGTCGTTTTCGGACTCCATCTCTGCCGCGGCAACCGCCAGAGCCAGTGGCACCGCGAAGGCTTCTATGACGCCATCGCCGAGCGCATCCTGCAGGGCTTGCACCACCAGCGTCTGCTGCTGGAGTACGACACCGAGCGCGCCGGCGGTTTCGAGCCGCTGCGCTTTCTCCCCAAAGGCAAAACCGCCGTTCTCGGCCTCATCACCACCAAGACCGGCCGCGTCGAGACGCCGGACGAGCTGAAACGCCGTATCGAAGACGCCGCCCGCTTCGCCCCGCTCGAGCAGCTCGCCCTCAGCCCGCAGTGCGGATTCTCCTCCGACGTGGCCGGCAATCTCCTGAGCGAAGACGACCAATGGCGCAAGCTCGACGTCATGCTCGAAACCGCCGCCCAGGTCTGGGGCTGACGTCTGGGGCTGACGCCTGGGGTTGATCGGCGCGTTCCGGTTTTCCTTGCCGTCCCGCACCAGGGCGACTACACTGGAGAACGCATCGCCTTAGGAGGAATTGGAGTGGCTACACCCATGATCGGGAGATCGAAAGCCCCCCTCGTGGTCATCGCGCATCTTGACGGACGCCGGTCGCAGGGCTATGTTTTCGATTTTCTGCCGACGAAAGAGCGCTGCCGGGTTTTTCCGTCCGCGGCCGCCAAGCAGGACGAGGGCGAGGAGATAAACGTCCGGGAGCTCAAGGCGCTTTTCTTTCTCCGCGCCCCTTCGGACCCTCCGCCAGCTCGAAGTCATCTTCGCCGACAAGGAGCGCCTCGAAGGAACCACCGAGGGCTACAGCAAGGACCGGCTCGGCTTTTTCATGGTTCCGGAGGACCCCACGGAGAAAATCATTCGCGTCTTTGTCGTTAACCAAAACGTCGCCAGCGTCAAGTGGCTGTAAGAGGATCGGGTTCCGCCCTCTCGGCCCCTGCGCGAGCATCGTATGGGTATGCCCTCGGAGCGGATCGTTCTTTCCGTTGCCGGGCTTCCATGACAGAAGGAGGCACATCATGAAACGTGCAGCCATCACGGGCGCGGTTCTCTGGTTCCTGAACTCGGCCCAGGCGCAGAACCTGGAGTTCATCAACCCGGACGGCCTGACCAAGCCAACCACCTACACGCAAATCGTCAAGGCGGGGAAGCTGCTCTTCATTGCGGGACAGACCGGCGTCACGGCGGACGGAAAAATCGTCGGGCCGGGGATGAAGGAACAAGTGGCCCAGGTGCTGACCAATCTCGAGACCGCTCTCAAATCCCAGGGTGCTGACCTCAGCCACGTCGCCAAGATTACGACCTATGTCACCAGCATGTCCGAATACCGCGCCCCGGACGTGATGGGGCTGCGCACCGAGCGCTTCCGGAACCGTGTGCCCGCCAGCACTCTGGTCGAGGTCTCGCGCCTGGCCGACCCGGCTTATAAGGTCGAGATCGAAGCCATCGCGGTCCTGCCGTAGAAGCTCGCGAAGCACTTCGGACCCTCCGGGAACTCAGATTCTCGCCAGTCCAAGGCTGATCAGAAGCGCTCGATTGACGCGCTCCATCGTTTCCGCTCTCAAACCACCCAAGCGGCGAATGAGTCTGCCCCGGTCAATCGAGCGAATCTGGTTGAGCAGAACAACAGAGTCGGAAAGCAACCCGCCTTCCGGCGCCCGTACCAGGACTTCGGTGGGATAGAGGGTCTCGTCAAACTGTGAGCTGATTGCAGCGACGATCGTAATCGGGCTGTAGCGATTGGCAATGTCATTCTGCAGGACAAGCGCCGGGCGCGTTTTCTTGATCTCCGCTCCGTGCGCGGGTTCAAAGCTCACCCAGTAAACATCGCCTCGCTTCAGACCGCCTAGCCCCGGCGCCTTGGCCATGCTTCCTCATCCAGAGCAAACCATTCTTCCGCGATCTGAACGTCCCGTTCCCCGCGCCGCAGCGCCCCTTCCTTAAGCTGCTTGCGAAGTCGGGTTCGAGCCAGCTTTCCCGCGTATTGCGTTACCGCTTCCGCAATCAACCGGCTACGGTCGCCCTTTTTCGCCATTCGGTCAATCAATCGAACCGTTTCTTCCGCCAGGCTGATATTCAATCTCCGCCGCATGGTTACGCCCCCGGAACTCAGCATACACACAGAAAGTGTGTATTAGAATAGTTTTCTTGCTTTGTTAGCGGTTGCGGGAGAAGCCGGCCACCGGCTCCAGCAACCCGCAGCGCCGCTTGATGTCCCCCACCAGAAACAGCGATCCGGTCACGAGAATCACGTCGCTCGGAGCCGCCGCCGCCAGCGCCCGCGCGAGCGCCGCTTCCGGCTCCGGCTCGATCACGATGTTTGGGTTCAAATGCGCCGCCAGCTCCCGCACGGTCTCGGGAGCGGCCGTCCGAAACTGCTCGGGCCGCGTCAGCACCACCAGCTCCGCTTTCGGAAACAGGATTTCCGCAATCTCCGGCACGGCCTTGTCGCGCATCGCGCCATAGACCAGCACCACGCGCCGCCCCGCGAGGCACTCGTCCTGGAACCGCGCCAGCGCCCGCGCCCCCGCCGGGTTGTGCGCCCCGTCGAGCAGCACCAGCGGCTCCTCGCGGATCGCTTCCAGGCGCCCCGGCCATCGCGCCGCCGCCAGGCCCTCGCGGATGTGTCCGTCCAAGACGGGGAACCCGAGCCCCGCCAGCTCCCGCGCCGCCGCCGCCGCAGCCAGCGCATTCTCGATCTGATGCTTTCCGCGCAGCGCCAGCTCCACCGGAAGGCGGAACCCGCCGGCATGCGCAGCCTCAAACGAGTATCGCCCGCCAGAGTTCGTCACGCCCTCCGCCGAGTATTCCCGCCACGTCTCGACCAGCCGCGCGCCCTGTTTCTCCGCCCTGGCTCGAATCACCGCCGCGGCCTCCGGGTGCGACGCCGCGCTCACGACGACGCCTCCGTGTTTGATGATCCCCGCTTTCTCTCCCGCAATCGCTCCGATGGTCGAGCCCAGAAACCGTTCGTGGTCGAGGTCAATCTGCGTGATGACGACCACGCGCGGGTTCGCCGTGTTCGTCGCGTCGAGGCGCCCTCCCATGCCCACTTCGAGCACCGCCATTTCGCACGCCTGCTGCCGGAAGTGCTCCAGCCCCATCGCGGTCAGGCACTCGAAATACGTGGGATGGAACCGCAGCTTGCCTTCCGCCAGCAGCCGCTCGATCCGTCCGCCGAGCGCTGTAAACAGCGCCCCGAACTCGTCCGGCGGAATCGCCCGGCCGCCGCACTGAATCCGCTCGTTGATCTCCACCAGGTGCGGCGACGTGTAGAGCCCCGTGCGCAGGCCGGCGCTCCGCAGCACGGCTTCGAGCATCGCCGCGGCCGAGCCTTTTCCGTTCGTCCCGCCCACCAGCACGCTCGGAACCGCGTCCTGCGGCCGCCCGAGGTCTTCGAGCAGCTCCGTGATGTTCTCCAGGCCGAGCTTCGCCGCCTGCGCCGAGTCCAGGCTCGACGCGCGGATTTCGTTCCCGAGCGAGATCAGATACCGCGTCGCCTCTCTGTAGTTCATAAGGCTTTCAACTCACAGCCTCACCCGGCAGAGCACCATGCTGGCGTATGCCCGCACATTCACAACCCCAGCCCCCGCAGGGGGCGACAGATTCTAGCCCAGCACGTAAGTGCTGGGAACCAGGATGCGGAAGCAAACCAGCCCCGGAGGGGCGGCAGAAAGCTCCGTCCCGAATTCCGGATTCCGAACAGTCGCGCAAAAATGGCGCATTGAATGGCCCGTTGGAAGGCTAGCCAAAAAATCTCAAGGACCGCGCCAGAAACGCCTTCAGCTCCAGGCGCGGCACCACCGCGTCGAGCATCCCGTGCTGCAGCAGAAACTCGCTGCGCTGGAATCCCGCCGGCAGCTTCTGCCGGATGGTCTGCTCGATCACCCGCGGCCCCGCGAACCCGATCAGCGCCCCCGGCTCGGCGATGTTCAAGTCCCCCAGCATCGCAAAACTCGCCGTCACGCCGCCGGTCGTCGGGTCGGTCAGAATGCTCAGAAACGGGACCCCGGCCTCGTCCAGCCGCGCCAGCGCCGCGCTGATTTTCGCCATCTGCATCAGGCTGATGGTTCCTTCCATCATGCGCGCCCCGCCCGAAGCCGAGACAATAATCAGCGGGAGCTTCCCACCCGCCGCCCGCTCCACCGCCCGCGTGATTTTCTCGCCCACCGTGGAGCCCATGCTGCCGCCGATGAAAGCGTATTCCATGGCGCACAAAATCACCGGCCGTTCTTCGAGCTTGCCTTCCGCCGTAATCACGGCGTCTTTCAGGCCGGTTGTTTTCTGCGCGCTCCGGATGCGCTCCGGATACGGCTTCAGGTCCACGAACCCGAGCGGATCGGTCGTTTCGAGGCCCGCGTCCTGCTCCTCGTACCGCCCGTCGTCCAGCAGCAGCCGCAGCCGCCCGCGCGCGTCCAGCCGGAAGTGGTGCCCGCATTTTCCGCACACGTTCCAGTTCGCTTCGAGGTCTTTTTTCCAAATGATCTGGCGGCAGCCGTCGCACTTGATCCATAGGCCCTCCGTGCGGACGTGCGTGCTGTCGGAGACCGCAATGCGCTGTTTTTCTCTGCGAAACCAAGCCATAAAAAACCAGTGAATAGTGATGCGTGAATAGTGACGAGTTCCTTCCCTCGGAAGTCAGGAGTCAGAAGTTAGAAGTCAGAATAGGAACCAACCGCGTGTCATCCCGAGGAGTCCTGAGCGAAGGCGAAGGGCGACGAGGGACCTGCACTTGTTTGTCCTCTGCCTCCTCTGCTTCCTTTGCATCCTCTGCCTCCTATGCTTCCTACCCCCTCACCTCGGATACGGGTGCCCCGCCAGCATCGTGAACGCCCGGTACAGTTGTTCGAGCAGCATCACCCGCGCCAGCTCATGCGGCAGCGTCATGGGGGAAAGCGACAGCAGCAGGTCGGCCCGCTCGCGAAACGCGTCCGAGAACCCGTCGGCTCCGCCCACGCAGAATGAGATCGCCCGCCCGCCTCCGTCGCGCCGCTTTCGCAGATACGCTGCCAGGTCCTCGGAGTCCCATCGCCGCCCGGCCGGATCGAGCGCCACGCGCTCGGAGCCTTCCGACCCCTTGAGCAGCTTCCCCTCCGCCGCCGAGCATCCCTCTGCGCTTCGCTTTGCTTCCCGCGCGCCTTCCCGCAGCTCGCGGCTCTCAAAATCGCAATACCGGCCCAGGCGTTTCGCGTATTCTTCCGTCAGGGCCGCCACGCCCGGCAAGCGGGTTTTCCCGATCCAGAGCACCCCCACCCGCACCGCATTTCCTTCCCCTCTGAGTAGGACCTACAATTCAATTGCTCGTCCCCGAATTGCTTTTCACTACTCACCACTCACTATTCACTACTCACTGTTCTTCGCCCCGCTGTCCGCCAAAGCCGTTCCAGGTCATAGAATCCCCGCGCCTTTTCGCCGAAGATGTGGACCACAAAGTCCCCGTAATCCATCAGCACCCACTCGGCGTGATTATAGCCCTCGATATGAGCCGGCCGCAAACCTCCGGCCCGCAGCCGCCGCTCGATCTCGTCGGCGATTCCCTGCACGTGCCGGCTGCTGGTGCCGCTGCAGATCAGGAAGTGGTCGGTGAACGTCGCGACCTCCTGCAAATCGAGAACCACGATGTCCTGCGCCTTGCGCTCCCGCGCCGCCTCGAGCGCTTCTTCCAGTCCCGCTTCGCGGGAGAGGACACCCCGCTTCGGCACACTCCTCATGAGCGATACAACCCCTGTTTTTGGATGTATTCCGCCACCGCGTCCGGAACCAGCCCGGTAAGCGATCGTCCCGCGGCCACGGCCTCGCGAATGCCCGAGGACGACACGTCCGAGTCCACGGTCGGCAGCAGATGCAGCGTCGACCGCCGCAGCGGAAGGCTGCTCTCCTTTTCCGCGCCCGCTCGCAGCTCCGCCGGAACCACCCGGGCAATCTCCGCAATCGAAAATCCCGGCCGGCTCACCAGGATGAAGTCGCAGGATTCGATCAGCGCCGTCCCCTCCCGCCAGTGCGGCAAGTCGAGAAACGCGTCCGCTCCGATCAGGAAATACAGCCGGTCCGGCGGCGGCAGCTGCGCCGCGACCTTGCGCACCGTGTCGATCGAGTAATTTGCCTTCCCCCCGCCTTCCTCCGGCCCTTCGAGCAGCGACGGGACGAACGCCGCGGCCCCCGCGCACGCCAGCGACACCATCGCGTAGCGGTGCGCAAACGGCGTGATCGGCCGGTCCAGCTTGTGCGGAGGCCGGGCCACCGGGATGAACTCGATCCGGTCGAGCCCAAACGCCTGCTGCGCCGCCCGCGCCGCGCACAGATGCCCGCAATGCACCGGATCAAACGTCCCGCCGAACAGGGCCACGTTCACTCGCGCTCCCCTTCCCTGCCCGGCGCCTGCTCCGGCTTGAAAGCAACCAGCGGCAAATCCGTCTCGTCGCTCTCCGGCTCCGCGGGACCGATCTCGCGCAACATCTCCGCCAGGCCCCAGATCAGTTCCTGAATGCCCGCCCCGGTCGCCGCCGAGGTCGCAAAGAACCGGAGTCCGCGCCGCGCCGCCAGTTCTTCCACCGCCCGCAGGCGTTCTCCGTCGCCCGCCACGTCTATCTTCGACGCCACCACCACCATCGGCTTGCCTGCCAGCGGCGGCTCAAAACTCGCCAGCTCCTCCAGCAGCACCTCGAAGTCCTGCTCTGGATCGGCCTGTCCCGCCGGCCCTGAGCTTGCCGGATGGGAGCCGGGTTGCGGCAGCCCTCCCCGCTCGCTCACGTCGATGACGTGCGCCAGCAGCCGCGTCCGCTCGATGTGCCGCAGAAACCGAATCCCCAACCCGTGCCCGAGATGCGCCCCTTCGATCAGCCCCGGAATGTCGGCCACCACGAAGCTTTCCTCCTCGCTCACCCGCACCATGCCGAGCGACGGCTCGAGCGTCGTGAACGGATAGTCGGCGATTTTCGGGCGCGCGGCGGAGATGCGCCCCAGCAGCGACGACTTGCCCACGTTCGGGAAACCCACCAGCCCCACGTCGGCCAGGAGCTTCAGCACCAGGCGCAGGCGGCGAAACTCCCCCTCCCCGCCCGGCTCCACTCTGCGCGGCGCCTGGTTCGTCGAGGTGGCGAAGCGCGCGTTCCCGCGTCCCCCGCGCCCTCCCTTGGCGATCACCACCTTCTGGTCGGCTCGTGTGAAATCGAAGATCTTCTCGCCGGTGTCGGCGTCCCAGATGACGCAGCCCGCCGGCACGCGCAAAACCGTGTCCGCGCCGTCGCGTCCTTTGCGGTTGCTTCCTTCGCCGTGCGCCCCGCGCTGTGCTTTGTGTTCGGGATTGAATCGGAAATGCAGCAGTGTGTTGTGCTGCTGGGAACCTTCGATCAGAACGTCGCCGCCCTTGCCGCCGTCTCCCCCGCTCGGGCCGCCGCGCGGCACAAACTTTTCTCTGCGAAACGCGAGGCAGCCATTGCCCCCGTCGCCGGCCTTCACGGTGATGACCACCTCATCTACGAATACCACCGCGTCAGGTTAATCCTTCCCTTACTGCCTCTGCCTCGGCTCTTGGACTGCCTTCTGTTTCTATTCTCTGTGTTCTCTGTGCCTCTGTGGCTAATCCTGGTGCCTCTGTGGCTAATCCTGCTTCTCTACTCCGTCGCCGGCTCGACCGGCAGCACGGAAATGAACCTTCCCTTACGGCCACGGTCGGCGTACCGGACGAAGCCCGTAATCTTGGCGAACAGCGTATCGTCCTTGCCGCGGCCCACGTTCTCGCCCGGCTTGAACGGCGTTCCCCGCTGCCGCACCAGAATCGACCCGCCCGTCACAAGCTGTCCCCCGAAGCGCTTCACTCCCAGCCGCTGCGCGTTCGAGTCCCGCCCGTTCCGTGAACTTCCTAATCCTTTTTTATGCGCCATACCGCCTCTTCGCTACAGAAGATTGCTCCAAACTATTTCGCGGTCATCCTGATCCCGCGCCGCGGGAGAAGGACCTGCTTCACACCTGTCGTCCCGCTCGCCATCCCAAACTGTGTCATCCCGCCTGTCCCGAGCCTGGCCGAGGGGAGGAGCGCAGCGACGAGGGACCTGCTCTTGCGATTCACTATCCACTATCCACTCGTCACTATCCCCTAGACCGTAATCTTCTCCACGCGCAGTTCCGTGAACCCCTGCCGGTGTCCATTCAGCTTCTTGTACTGCTTCTTGCGCTTGTAATGGAACACCAGGATCTTCGGCGCCCGCCCGTGCCGCAGAACCTTCACCTCGACCTTGGCCCCCTCGGCGTCCTTGCCCGTCAGGAGCTTCCCGTCTTCGGGCGACACGGCCAGCACGTTCGCCATCTCCGCCGCGCTTCCTTCGTCCGCCGGCAGGTTCTCCACACGGATCACATCGCCCGGCGAAACGCGATACTGCTTCCCACCCGTCTTGATGACGGCGTACATAGGCCCTCCCGCTTTCCCTTACGGAACAGGGATTGATAATCAGCCCTTTATTATAGGGATCAAGGTTCCCCCGCGTCAAATGCCCGTATGGGGGTTTTGCCCCCATAGGGGTTCCAGTCGGTTCCGTCACAAACATGAAGGCCTTTGCGGTATATTATGTTGTCCCAATGAGGCCAACAATGCCCAAACGACAACATCGCCGCTTGGCGGCCGGAAACAATCGGCGTCAAAGAAGTACCTACGGACAGCCTTCGGCCAAATCCCCACAACCCTCGAATGCTCTTTGATCGCGAGCCCATGACTGTGTTGAGGGAGTCTATTGATAAGGTAGGGATTCTAGTTCCTCCAACCGTCTATCGGGCATCCGGCCAGAAGACCTACACAATACTCGACGGGCAACGCCGCTGGATGTGTGCCCAAGAACTTAAGAAAGCTACTGTGCCGGTCAACCAGGTAGCCGAGCCGTCGGTCGTCCAGAACATCGTGACGATGTTTCAGATCCACAAGCTCCGCGAGGATTGGGAACTGATGCCAACCGCCTTAAAGGTGGATGTCCTTATGCGCGAGTTGAGTGAGAAAAACGATCGCAAGCTTGCTCAGTTGACCGGACTTGCTCCGGAAATGGTTGGTCGTTGCAAAAAGCTTTTGTCTTTTTCTAAAGAATACCAGGACATGATGCTCGATCCAAATCCGAAGCAGCGAGTGAAGGCGGATTTTTTCATCGAACTCTATGCCGTTCTAACCGACCGAGGACGCCCTTGATAATGTCCAAACCAGTTTTGGTAGCAGACAACCCGCCGATTAGCTCAATCATTCAGCCCTCCGTTGGCACTATAGACCTTTCACAAGCGAGCTTCCATTTCACGGGACACGTTCCAGTGTTGCGTCAAGGGTCAATGTGCTGGCGGGATTCACTGTCAGGGTTCGACGCCATGCGCGGTAGTTCGGGACCGTTATCTCTCCTCCCGCGAGGTGCCTCACGTTCCCGCCCTTTTTCTCAATGACGATTTCGTGATCTCCGGGAGCAAGCTGCACGGTGGAGGGAGTGCTTCCGACAAACTTTCCGTCTATCATAATCTCCGCTCCCTCTGGGATAGATTTGATGGTGACAACGGAGTCTTGTGCTTCAACTTGAATGCTTGTTGGGCGTTCGGGTTGCGGAGGCGTCGTCTGGTTCTGCCTCGCGATTTCCTGGAGGCGGCGTTTGATCTCAATATCATTCTTGTCGATCTGCACTTCCAGTTACATCAATTCAGCGGATTTTGGGGGCGCTTGTTGGACGGACAGGCTTGCTGACCTCTGCTCATCCCTGAGCAGTTTCTCCATTGCATCTAAAATCAGTTGCACGGTTCCCCTAAAATCTTTGCTGTTATGCGGAACTCTCCGAACACCGCCG
>Ga0326597_10004737_pt1 | contig 19037 bp, 24 predicted proteins | sample RVTome_12_FD_203789 | JGI IMG/M metagenome (GOLD analysis project Ga0326597, IMG submission 203789) | Soil microbial communities from uranium-contaminated site in the Upper Colorado River Basin, Wyoming, United States - RVT100D185 | ecosystem: Environmental > Terrestrial > Soil > Contaminated >... | reverse complement strand
GACGTTTCGATCCAGGCCCAGATCCTGAACCTCCTGGTGGACCTCCAGGAGGAGTTCAACCTGACCTACCTGTTCATCGCCCACGACCTGTCGGTGGTGAAGCACGTGTCGGACCGGGTGGCCGTGATGTACCTGGGAAAGATCGTGGAGATGGCCCCCGGCGACACGCTGTACGAGAACCCCAAGCACCCGTACACCGGGGCCCTGCTCTCGGCGGTCCCCATCCCGGACCCGGACCTCTCGGCCCACAAGAAGCGGATCATCCTCGAGGGAGACGTCCCCTCGCCCATCGATCCGCCCTCGGGCTGCCGGTTCCACCCCCGGTGCCCGAAGAGCCGCGAGGCCGCCAGGGCGGAGGGGCTGGGCGACGAGCCGCACCCCCGGTGCCGGGAGGAGGACCCCGCCCTGCTACCACACCACCCCGGGCAGGTCGCCGCGTGCCACTTCCCTTTGCCCGATCGGGCGGTCATCGACGTGGACGCCGTCTAGACTGGGCCCATGCTGAACGTCATCGCCCTGGTCCTGAACGTGGCCTCGTCGCTGTTCCTGATCCTGTTCATCCTGCTTCACGCGGGGCGGGGGAGCGGCCTGTCCGACATGTTCGGCGGCACCAGCACCCTGGCCGGGGGCACGGCCCTGGAGCGGCGGCTGGACAAGATCACGGTCATCACGGCCATCATCTTCGGAGCCAGCACGTTCTGGCTCTCCTGGCAGTGGGTGAAGTAGGCCGCCTGGTTCGCCACCGGTCGGTTGATAGAATCCTGCTCGCCCGTCGGAGTGGCGGAACTAGGTAGACGCGCTAGGTTGAGGGCCTAGTGGGCGCATAGCCCGTGGGGGTTCAAATCCCCCCTCCGACACCAGATCTGAAACATCGGTGGCGCCGCTTCGGCGCCCCTCCAAGGTCCACCTCCTTGGGCACACTCCCAACCCAGCGCATGGCCGAATCGCTCCGGGTCTGGAGCTTCTTCTCTGCCTCACACGCACCGTGTGAACCTGCTCGGGGTTGCCGTTCCCCACCCTGGAGCGCGCTACCGCAGTCTGTGATCGGATAGCGCCTCCCCACGATGGACGCACCGAACCCACCGAACCAACAGGTCGATCAACTCCTGGTGGCTGAGGCCCATGCGGCGAACGAGCGATCGCCACGTGTGGAAGTCTGCCGCCAGGTCGAGGATGGCGGTCAGTTGCGTACGGCGCCGGCCCCGCAGGCCCCATCCTCTGTCGAGGGCCTGGACAGTGTCGCGCTTGAAGCCGATGAATCCGCCGCCGACTGGAAGTACCTCGGCATCCCGAAGCACGTTCGACATCATGGCCTCGTTCTCGGCGTAGAAGGAGTAGGCCGCAGCCAGGCCGGAGCGAAGCCTAGCTTCCGGGTCGTCGATCCGCTTCCAGGAGTCCTCTGGCGGGGGATTCTCCGCCAGGTAGTGCTCCCGACAGGCCCGCAGCAGCGAGGCCTGGTCGGGGAAGTGACGGTAGACCGTGACCCGCTCCACGCCAGCCCGCTCGGCGATGGCCCTGACCTGGGTCCTGGCCGGACCTACCGTACCGTGCAGGTGCACGGCCGCTTCCACGATCCGCCGCCGGGTCTCCTCCTGGCGCTCCGCGCGCCGCTTCAGTTCGTACTTCCGAGCCATATCAGTACACGCAGTGTATCTCGAACTTGACGGCCGCTGGGAACCTCGGCTAGCATCGGCACATCATGATACACAGCGTATCGCGATAGAAAGGAGCTGCCCATGCACATAACCGCGGAAATGGTGGTCGTCGGAGCGGAGGTGGGAGACTCCGTCGACCTGGGCGGGCTCGGCGTCGTGTTCAAGATCGGCGCCGACCAGACCGGGGGCTCCGTTTCCATCGTTGAGCACCCGATGGAGGCGGGGAGGCTGGTGCCGCCCCACGTCCACGGGGCGGAGGACGAGGTGTCCTATGTTCTGGAGGGCCGGTTCGGTGTGCGGATCGGCGACGTGGAAGCGGTTGCCGGCCCGGGCTCGTATGTCGTCAAGCCTCGGGGGGTCCCTCACACCTTCTGGAACCCCGGGCCGGAGGCGGCCCGGCTGATCGAGGTCATCGTTCCCTCTCGGTTTGAGCGATTCTTCCGTCAGCTTGGCGAGCTGGTGGCTGCCATGCCAAAGGACTTCGAGCAGCGCCGGGCCGAGCTCGGCAGCGGCTACGATCTGACGTTCGTCCCGGAATGGATTCCCGTACTAAAGGAGAAGTACGGCCTGAAGCTCCTCGGCGAATAGGCGCACCGGGCTTTCCGTCCGGGAAGCCTGGGCTCGGATGGTTCCCGTCGGGCGAAGCAGGCGCCGGTCAGTTGTCGCTTCGCGCAGACGCTAGGAGATCGACCCCATCTGAGAGGGCGACCTTGACGTGGTCACACTCTTGGTCATAGTCGGGCGCTTGCGCGGCAGTTGGTCAACGTGCGCGGGGTCCGGCGCTCTGCAGCACGGTGCTGACCTGCGTGGCGAACTGTAGCGGACGACCGCGAACTGTTCACAGTGGGTTAGGGCCTTGTGGGCGCATGGCCCGTTGGGGTTAGAATCCCCCTCCGACACGACAAGAAGCGGAACAATGTGCCGACGGGCTGGAGCTAATCTCCGACCTGGAGCCGCCTCTCCTGATGAGCTGCCGCGCGGTCCTCTTCGCAACGGCACGATGTGAACCTTGACCCGCGTCGGGTCTCACGCGTATCGTGCGGACGGTAGAAACGACCAGAGGAGGGTCGCATGAACCGTTCCCGGTTTCCACAGGCGCTTATCGTGGCTGCTCTTGCCGGGACCGTAGTCGCGGCCGCGTCCGCGCCGGCCGCAGCCACGCCGCCGACGGACGTTGAGATCGTCTCGCCGATCGATCTCACCAATGGCACCGGCTCATTCGACGTGATCGCGGACGACGGTGAAGTACTCTGCGACGAAGGGGCCGTCGTGAACCTCTTCTCGCTCTTCGTCGGGGGACAAAGCGGGTCCCAGGCTCAGATCCTCGTCGTTCACGAGTTCACCTGCGACGATGGGTCCGGCTCGTTCCTCCTCTCGTTGCGGGTGAAGCTGGACTTCATCGCGGGCACCACGACCGCGTCGTGGTCGGTGCTGGATGGAACCGGTGCCTACGAGAGGCTCCACGGGTCCGGCTCCTTGGTGGGGACCCTTTCGTGCGGACTCGATTGCATCCTCGACACGTACACGGGAGCGATGCACATAGGTTGAGCAGCTGCGTGGCGCGATCGCGCTACGACTCGGGATCCTGAGGCCCCGTGCTCCTGGGGAGCCGGTGCAGACGACCCGGATCCGCGACCGGACCGAGGTGGCGGAGTTTCTCCGGATTGCTGACGGCCCGCACGGTCTGCACGAGGTCGTCGGCGATGTCGAGCGAGACCGCCGCCACAGGCAGCCCGTTCGGATCGAACAGGAGTGCCCCCGGCTGCCCATTGATCTCAACGGACAGCATGCCGGTGACCGCCAGACGCTCACCCCGTGCCGTGGCGCCGAGCAGCAGCCGGGCCACTCGATCCCGGCCGTACACCGGACGGGGAAACGCCGGGGCCTTGCCGCCTCCGTCGCCGTAGGCAACGACATCAGCGGCGAGCAGGTCGATGAGGCCTTCGGTGTCGCCCTTCCCGACCGCGTCGAAGAAGCGCTGCGCGAGCTCCTCGCGGCGCTTTCGAGAAGCCTCGAAGCGAGGCTTCTGGTCCTCCACGTGACGACGGGCGCGGACCGCGAGCTGGCGGCAGTTCGCCTCGCTCTTGCCGACGATCGTCGCGATCTCGTCGTACCCATAGCCGAACACCTCCCGAAGGAGGAAGACCGCTCGCTCGACGGGGGTGAGGCTCTCCAGCAGGACGAGGAAGGCGAGCGACAGCGAGTCCGCGGTCTCGGCGTGTTCCACGGCGTCCGACTTGGTATCGGTCAGGAGGGGCTCGGGCAGCCACGTGCCCGCGTAGCTCTCCCGTCGCACGCGCGCCGAACGCAGGTGATCGATGCTCAGCCTTGTCGTGACAGTGGACAAGTACGCCTTCGGGAACTCGATGAAAACGCCCTCTCTCGCTTCGCGGTGGAAGCGGAGGAACGCCTCCTGGACGATGTCCTCCGCCTCGCTCACGCTTCCGACCATGCGGTAGGCGATGGAGAACATCAGCGGCCTGAGCTCCTCGAACAGCTCGCTCACCTGGGTCTCCCGGCTCGGCTCAGCATCCATTGTCCCTCCTGAGACGAGACACGGGGTCCCCGTGTGACATCTCGGCTCACATCCGGCACGGCGTGTCACAGCCGCCGTCGCGGCCCCGTCTCAGGGTTCGACACGACGAAGGAGGCGGCGATGCTTCAGACGACCGAACGGACCCGGCCGCTCGCCCTCTCGAAGGAGATCGAGGCGAAGGGCCTGGTCCAAGAGTTCAAGAGGCCGGAGGGGCCCGGCATCCTGTGGCGCCTGATCCTGGTCGCGATCGGATTCGGTGTGGCCATTGCCGGCTGGATGCTGATCCTGACCGTGTTCCTGTCCTTCATCGGCCTGCCCGTCTTCCTGTTCGGGCTGGCGTTGATGCAGAGCCAGGAACGGTGACCTGAGACGTTGGCCGGGCCGTCAGCCTCGTCGGCCAGTGTTCGGGGCCTAGGCGCGGCGGATCGCTCACGCCCGCGACGAGGGCGTGGCGACCTTGTGGCGCTCCATGTGGTCCGCTGCGCTTGTGGCTGGCTCAGTAGGCCTGCGCCGCCGCCGACGGGCGACTCGGACGATCACGATGAGCGCGATCACCCCCATGGCTGCCAGCCCGGCGTACCGGGCCAAGGTCAAGAGTCCCTCCCCGATGTGGGACCCGCCGCAGAATGCCAGAGCGAACGTTCCAAGCGACTCCATCCTCACCACCTCCCGTGGCTGTATCCGACGTCTCCGATCGTCCGCCGTGAGGGGTGGGTCGCATAGACGGATCCCACCTCATTCCGGGCTGCGGAACTGCCCAAGCCCACATGAGTACATCCGGAAGGAGAGCGCCAGTCCCGAATCCTGGTGCTCTCCCGGAGTTCCTGCGGGGATACAATCACTACCCTGCCGCACGGAGGGCTCGGCGACGCTCGACCGATCGGCTGGGTCCATCGATGGTGTCGGTGGGAGTTCACCGGCACGCGCCGGGAGGGTATCGTGGCCACACCAGGCATCCCGGATCGGGGGGAACCCTGGCAGCGCGGGCTCTGGATCGGGCTATCTGCCTACCGGTTGATCGCCTTCGGGTGGATGGTGGTTCTGGCGGCGATCTCGGACGCGTTCGAGGCGAAAGCGGCTGGGTGGGCTGCGATCGTGGTGACCGGGGTGTGGACCGCATGGTTCATCGTCCGGAGGGGGTGGGAGCTCCCCTGGGCGAGGTGGGCCGACCTCGCGCTCGCCCTTGGTCTGCTCCTGCTGTCCGGCGTCGTGATGCGCGAAAGGACCGTCGTCGGAGGCTTTCCATTCTTCGCCACCGGCTACCCCGCGTCGGCCGCGATGACCATCGGAGCCACGGGCGGGGTAGGCCATGGTCTGTTCGCCGGCGTGCTCCTCAGCGTGGCGCTGGTGCTGTCCCGTCCGATCAACGGCGTCCCGCTCACCTTGTTGACGAACGACCAGGTCGCAGGCCTCGCGAACGGGGTCGTGTACTTCTTCGCCGCCGGCCTTGCCGCCGGGCTCGTGTCGAGAGTCCTTACGCGGTCCGCGGCCGAGCTGCGGGAAGCCGAGGAAGAGACGGTCCGCCAGCGGGAACGCGCCGCACGGCTGGCCGAGCGCGAGTCGCTGGGCCGTCAGATCCACGACTCGGTGCTTCAAGCCCTCGCGATGGTCCACAAGCGGGGCAGGGAGCTGGCCACACGAGGCAGCGTGGCCCCGGAGGACGTGCGCCAGCTCGTCGAGCTCGCCCACGAGCAGGAGCGCGCGCTGCGTGCGCTGATCCAGCGGGAGTCGGAGGAGGCACCACCTGGAACGGTGCCACTCCAGACGGTGCTTCGAGCCGCCGCCTACGGGGTGTCGGGTGTGCCGGTCACCGTGACGACGGTCGATCCGGTATGGCTCCCCTCTAATTGGGTCGAAGAGCTCTCGGCGGCGGTCCGGCAGGCGCTCGAGAACGTGGCACGACACGCCGACGCCTCGCAGGCGGCCGTCTTCGGGGAGCACGATGACCCGCAGATCGTCGTCGCGATCCGCGATGACGGGGTGGGGTTCGACTTCGACGAGGCCCGGCTCGCCAGCGAAGGCAAGGTCGGGATGCTGAAGAGCATGAAGGGGCGCATGGAGGACCTGGGAGGCACCATGAGGGTCATCTCGGCGCCGGGTCGGGGGACCGAGGTCGAGTTCCGCCTCCCGATGAAGACGGAGGTGTCCGGGTGAACGGCGAGGAGACGGCCGAGAGGATCCGGGTCATGGTCGTCGATGACCATCCGATCTGGCGCGACGGGCTCCGCGCGGATCTGGAGGGATCCGGCGTGGCGGCGGTCGTCGCCGAGGCTTCCGACGGCGGCGAGGCGATCGATGTCGCGCGGGAGGCGATGCCCGAGGTGATCCTGATGGATCTCAGCATGCCCACGGTTCGCGGCGCGGACGCCATCCGGGTCATTGTGGACGAGACCCCTCACGTGACGATCGTCGTGCTCGCGGCCTCGGGTGAGGAGGCCGACGTCCTCGAGGCCGTGAAGAACGGCGCCAGCGGCTACCTGCTGAAGAGTTCCACCGCCGAGGAGATCGCGGACGCCGTGCGCCGGGCCCGGGGGGGCGAGCCGGTGTTCACCCCGTCCCTCGCGGGGCTCGTGCTCTCGGAGTTCCGTCGGGCCGCCGCCGGGAATGAACCCTCGACCGGGCAGCGCGGGCTCTCGCCTCGCGAGAACGAGGTGCTGACGCTCGTGGCGAAGGGCTACACATACCGCGAGATCGCCGAGAAGCTCTTCATCAGCGTGAAGACCGTCCAGAACCACGTGCAGAACATCCTGGCCAAGCTCCACATGCACCGGCGCTACGAACTGATGCGCTACGCGATCCAGAAGGGCCTCGATCGGGCTCCCGAACCCGAGTCTTGAGCCTTCCGGAAGTACCCAACCGCCGATAGGGCCTCCCACCCGCGTGTTTGAGCCGTTCCTCGTCTACCGGGGCGCCCCCGCCTCGTCGACGATCGGGCCGTGGGACACGGGAGGTGAGGACGATGAAGCTCTGGCTCTGGGTCTCCTGCGGACGGTGCGGCTTCCACGGCTGCGCGGCTCCCTACGACGAGACCAGGTGCCCGAAGTGCCTCGGCCCGATCGCGGCGCCGAGCGTCACCCCGGCGGCCGAGAAGGGCCGGTGATCGCCGTGGCGGCAAAGGCCCGGACCCGGACGGCGGCCATCATCGTGGCGGGCACGGTGCTGATCGGGCTGTGGTGGCTCCTCGTGTCACTGGTCATCCATTCCGCGGTCGCCGCGTTCCTGACGGCGCCGGGCAGCGCGATCGCGTTCGCCGCGATCCGCTGCCACCGGTCGGCTGCATACGCCCAGCCATCCGAGAGTGTTGCGTATGACCGCTCCTCACCTGGCGTCCTCCTGCTGCGGCATCGAACTCGCCCGAGGGCGCGGGGGAGGACACCATGAGGCCACTGATAACTCCCAGCGCGATCCGGCTCATGTCCATCAGGACCGGACCGATCAAGCACAGAGTTCTCCCGCACCACCCCTCAACGCGCCGGTTCCTGTGGTTGGCCATCGTCCTGCTGCCCGTGTTTCTCTCGGCCTGCCAGATCCGGCAGGAGATCCGCTTCAACGCGGACGGCTCGGGAACCGCGAGCGTTACGGTCGGCATCGACAAGGATTGCCGACCTCTCGGCACCGTGGACTGCGATGAGAAGGCCCAGCGGCTTCTCGGCGGCGAGGGTCCGGTCGCCCAGGCCAAGGCGGACGCCGAGCGCCTGCCGTTCGACGTCCGCGTCGAGCCGTTCGAGAGCCCAACCGAGACCGGCTACACGCTGTCGTTCGACTTCGCGAGCCTGGAAGACCTGGAGCGGAAGCTGGCGCCTGACCCGACCACCGGCCGGTCCCAGACGTCCCCGTTCGAGTTCAGCGGCATGGCGTTCCAGACGAATGGCGACGGTGGGTTCACGTTCACCGCCGAATCCGTACTCTCGGTGAGCTACGGCGCGGAAATGTGGTTGGCCATTGTGCTACCGGGCGGAGAGGGTGAGCACAACGCCGACGTCGCGGAGGGCGCCGAGGGCGGTACGCGGTTCCAGTGGCTCTTCCATGGTGAGGAAAATGAACAGTATTCGACGAAGCAGTTCCAGGCATCGACCTGCTCGAGGGGCTCCTGCCCGAGAAGCTCGACGCCGATCCTGGTCGTGGTAGCGGTCGCGGTCATGGCCGCGGCGGTCTTCGCGTTCGTGCTTAGGCGCAGGCAGAGGGATGAGCGCAGTCGACGGGGCTCCGGGCAGGTCGTCTGAGGAGGCCCGGCCTCGTGGAGGGGGAGGCAGGAGAGATGCTAAGAACGAACTTGGTCTTCGCCCCTCCACGTCCCGTCGAGTAGATGCACGTGGTCAGGCTCGGGACGCGGTCGAGCCGCGACTGGACTGCCGGATGTACCCAGGAGGAAATGGGGGACCTTCGGAACCGCGGATGGGCATATCTCCATCTGTTCGCGCCAGCCGCCACCGACGACGATGGAGCCGTACCCGTCCATGGGAGGTGCGCCATGCATCAGACCGCTGGTACCGACACCGGCCCGCGCTGGGGACTCCGCGCACGCGTCGCATCTGGCGTCCTCTTCGGGGGCGCCGTCGTGGGGCTGTTCGTGATGTGGGACCGCTCGGAGGCCAGGCTCCAACTCGACCCCGACGGCTGGCGCGGCAGCTGGCCCGACTTGTTTGGGCTCGTGGTCTTGCTGTCCATGCTCGCCGGCCTCGCCCTGAGCGTCCGAGGGACGTGGGGGGCGGCCGTCGTCCGGGCAATCCTCGCCGCCGTGGGAACGGCATGGTTGGGCCTCGGGATCTTCCTTGCCTCCGCATTCGAAGGGCGTCCGCCGGACTGGATGGGCGGGTGGGTCACCTTCTGGGCCCTGATCAGCGCCTTCGTCACCAACGTGCTCGCCGGCTTCGCCGGGCGCCCCCCGAGCACGGGGAGGGAGGGACCGAACGCTCAAACCTCCCCGGGCGTCCAAGGGCCGTGATGTCCCAGTCGGCCAGGTTGCACGCCGAGGGGCCGTCAGCGGAAGCACGCTGGGGCCGGTGCCGAGGGCGGGCGCGGGTGCCAACGACGCGAAACCGACTGGTGGCGCTCGTCGTCGCCGGACCTCTCCTGGCTGCCTGTGGCGGGGGCGGCTCGCCCTCCGCAGGGGGCGCCGATGCCCCGCCCTGGGGGCTGGATTCGGTGGCGATCCCCGGCGACAAGGCCTCTATCATCGCCGCCTTCGAGGCGTTGCCCGCCGAGGTGGCGGGGTTGCAGCGAACCCGGGTCGAGCCGTTGCAGGTGAGCTACGGGCCGGGCGACGAGCTGTTTGTTCGAGCGTTCCGGGCGGACGGCCTCGATCCGTCGGTGCGAACGGCTGCGCGCTTTCTCGACGGCCTGGCTCACCCCCCCGGCGAGCTGCAGATCGAGGAGACGGCTCTCGACCCGGAGGGCGAGCTCGTCTACGTGGTCGCCACGGGAACTGAGGACAGTGCCCCTGCGTACCTCGCGGCCTGGGGTGCGCCCGACTCCGTTTGGGTGTTCGCCGTGAACGCCGACTCGCCCCGCTGGCGGGCGGCTCTCGCCGAGGCGTTCGTCGAAGCGGTCAACGCCTCGGCCCCCCGGCCTGCCACTCCTTCGCCGTCCCTCCCGCCGGGGTGGACCCTGTGTACGAACGACTCTCTCGGCTACGCAATCGGGTACCCCATGGGCTGGTACACCACCGACCGTGTCACTCGGCTCGAAGGGAAGGAGCCCGTGGTGGACCCCGTCCCGGAGCTTGCCTGCAGCTTCTTCGATCCGAACCCAGTGACGATCCCGGTTCCCGGCGAGTTCCCCGCCACCGCGCTCGAGGTGCACCTGGTCGAGGAGCCCATCGAGGAGGTCCTGGAGGCGTACGCCGACACCCGCTTCTACCGGATCCTCTTCCGGGAGGACACCGCGGTGGCGGGCCTCCCCGCGGTCCGGCTGGAGCTCGAGCTCGTGGATGGGCTGTACACGGGCGACCGATACGAATGCGTCATCGATCTGGGCGATCAGGGGACGTTCCAGGTGCTGACCACGAGGGTGGCCGGGTTCACGGGGCACCGTAGGACGTACTTCGAGGCCAACAAGGCCATCGTCGACCAGGCGGTGGAAACGCTCCTGTTCCTGTAGTCGGGTCGTGCCGGCAATCGGCGCGTCTCGCAAACGACCGGGGAGCAGAGCCCAGCGGCACCCCAACCCCGTGATCGAAGTCTCCGAATCCTACGTGTCAACGCGGGGATGGGGAGCAGCTCAGCGGGCGACACCTCCTCGTCGCCGGGGAGCCCCTATGCGTCTTCGAGGTGGGCGAGTGAGGTGTGGGGATGCGCTCCTGGCCCGAACCGCTAGGTCGAAGCACCCAGGCCAACTTGGGTAGTTCGTCTCCGCCAGATGAGGGCTTCCTCGTCTGTTCGCCGATCTCCCGGGGCCACACCATGGTTCCGTCGGCAGAAGGAGGTGCGTCATGCGGCAGGTGCGGGTGCAGAGGCGGGCCCGCGTGGAGACGGCGGTCGAGCGGCGCGACCGCGTTGCGCCGATCCTCGACCTGGACCCGCGGGACCAGGACATCCTCCGCGCGAAGGCGCTGCGCGCCGCCGGGGCGCACGGCGATCAAGAAGGAGGGCGGCCGTGACTTCTCGGGTGAGCGCGAACCAGGTCACCCGCATGGAGCTGCGACCGGCCTCCGGCGCGGGGGAAATGACGGCGGCCTCCCCGGTCGGAGCAGCGGCCCGCCCCCGCGGTCGATTCCTGAGGGCGATCGATCCGAGGACGACACTGGGCCGGCAACGGATAGTGGGGATCGTCCTGTTCCTCTCGTTGGCCGGGCCCTTCTTCGTCCTGAACCGGTTCCCCAAGCTGGACACCATCCGCGACGACATCGACGCGGCAGTCCGTGCCGCTGGCGATGGTGGGGCAGGCTGCGTCGGCCAGGGCTTCTGCTTCGGGGGAACCCTGGTGGGACGGTGGTGGGAGTTCTCGATCACCTACATGCAGGTGGTCACGGTTGGCATGGTCTTCGCCTTCCTGGTGGCGGGGCTCGCCACCACCTTCCTCTTCCCCACCACCGACATCGGCAGGTTCGGTCGGCGGGGGCTCCGTGGGTCCCTCCAGGGGCTCACCGTCGGCCCGGCGATGACGCTGTGTTCGGCGTGCATCGTCCCCGTCGCCGGCTCGTTCCGGGAGCGCGGGGCCAGCGTCGAGTCCACGATCGCCATCGCCCAGGGCTCCTCGACGCTCAACGCCCCGGCCATCCTGATGACCATCGGCGTCTTCGGCCCGATGCTGGCCGCCTCACGCATCGGCCTCAGCGTGCTCGGGGCGTTCCTTATCGGTCCAGTAGTCGCGTACGCGGTTCACAGACACCGACGGCCCGCGCCGGCCGTCGGCGACACCCTGGGCGTAGCTTGCTCCGCAGCGCCGCTCCAGAGTTGGGGGACCGTCCTCCGGGAGGGCATCTCCGCCTGGCTACGGAGCTCAGCGCGGCTCATCCGCAGGCTAGCCCCCGTGATGATCATCGCCGGGTTCGTGAGCGGCCTGGTCATCCAGTGGCTGACTCCCGAGACCGTGTCGCGGTTCCTTGGGAACCACGTCCTCGGCGTCGCCATCGCCGCGACGCTAGGCGTGCTGATCAACGTCCCGCTCATGTTCGAGATCCCGTTGGTCGTCGGCCTCATGGCGCTCGGCATGGAGGCCGCTCCGGCGGCGGCCTTGCTCTTCACAGCGGCCGCCGGCGGCCCGATCACCTTCTGGGGCCTGGCCAAGCACATCTCCATCCGCGGCGTGGCCGCCTATGCGGCCATGGTCTGGTTGCTCGGCGCGGGCGGCGGACTGGCGCTCCTCGGTCTGGACGCTGTGCTCCAGGTGTAGGCAGGGGGTCTCCGAGATGACGGACCGCGGATGCGACCCCGCATCCGGAAGTACCCAGGACAAGATGGGCAGATCCGCTCCGACGGATGAACGGCCTTCCGGATGTTCCGACCGTGATTCGCGTTGCATGCTCGGATGGCCTTACGAGGCAGTGATCAGCGGGGCACAGAAGTCAAGTTCATCGAAAGATGTTGGGTCTGACCGAAAAGGGGAGCGCATGACCCCTCGTTGTGGCCTCCCCAGGCCGCGGCCTCCGCCGCCCCGGCGGATCGGGAATCCTTCGCTCGCAGCAAGTCCCATGCGCTCCACGGCCTGCTCCGAGGCGAACTAGGTCGCTTCGTCCCGTGCTCCACCCTCGGAGACCGGGCCCAAATTGCATGAGAGGAGAAGAGCGATGAAAAGACTTTCTGCATCCAGGGCCTCGACGGCTGTCGCCGTCGTGGCGGCGATCGTCGCGGTAATCGCGGTGATGGCGTTTCCCGGCCTCAGCTTCGGCCAGACCACCAGCGTCCAGGGCGGGTCGCCGAGCGCCGTGTACATGCAAAAGAACCCTGGCTCTTGTTCGACCGTGGTCCCCAGCGGCGTAAACGCCATGGAACAAGAAATCACCCTCGATGCGCAGTCCCACGTCCTGATCTACTTCAAGTCACGTGGTTAGAACTAGATATCAGTGAGAGGGGTCTGTTCGGGATCTCCTTGGATGGAACGGGTACCAACTTCAATTGGGGTTTCTTGGGCAATACCAACAAGAGCACGAGTGGGACGGTGATGTGGCCGTTTGAAAATGTCCCTGCTGGACAGCACACCGTTATTGTCGACGCATTCGTTGACCCGACCCCGCCAGGTGAGCTACGACCGGAACGCGAGCACTCCGCAGTCCTGGCGAGCTGTGCGTTGACGGTGTTTGTGATTCCAGCGTAGGGGGCACAGCAAAGAAGAGCACGGATCCGCAGAATGCGCTGGGCGCCCGAGCACGATCCTCGCTCGCGCGTCCAGCGTGCAACCTGCCCAACTAAATGAAGCGGTCCGTTCGCGGACATCCCGAGGTGGGTCGTCTGACGAGATCGAGCTGACGTCGGTGGAACGCCGCCTCGCCACGCTCGCAGCGGTCGGACGCACTAATCGCGAGATCGCCGATGCGCTGTTCACGAGCGTGCGGACCGTGGAGGGTCATCTCTCCCACGTCTACGCCAAGCTCGGCATCCGTTCCCGTGCCGAGCTTCGCGCGTTCGGGGACCTGTTCGACGAACGCCCCAATCTATAGGTAGTCGACCCTTTAGAAACAGGTGGTCCCCCGGGTTTCACCCAACCGCCGGCAACCTAGCGTCCTCCTCAGCGGGACCGAACCAATACGAGGCCGCGAAGGGGGACACGATGAGGCCACTGATAATTCCCAGCGCGATCTGGCTCATGTCCCTCAGGACCGAGTCCATCGAGCGTCGAGTTCGCCCACACCACTCCAGCACGACCAGCCATGACTTGCCGGACCACGGGTCCGACCGGTTTCCGGAAGTACCCAGGCCAAGATGGGCCGGTCTTCCCCGACGGATGGGCGGCCTTCCGGATGTTCCGTCCCCGGTTCGCGTGCATGCTGTGATGGCCCTACGAGCAATGATCAGAGAGGAGGAACAAGTGATGAGACGCGGGTCGGCAAGGATGAGCTTGGTGGTCGCGCTTGTCGGTCTTCTCGTCTTCGGCGCTACGCCCGCAGCCGCTTCTCCCCCCGGTAGCGGCGACCTGGCCACCGACGTGGACCAGGCAGTAGCCTGGTTCCGGAAGACCGTCGAACCGTGCATCGATCACGAGCTGTTCGTTCAGTTCACGGCCGGTACCGTTCGCAACCCACTGGGAACCCGACCTTCAGCCTTTTCCGACGTGGTCGTCGAGCTGCGCGTCCTCGACACCTGTGTCGGTGGGGAGCTGGACGTTCTGAGTGGCGTAACGACGGGCATCGATCCGAATTTCACGCGGCTTGAGCAAGCGACCCTCGACCATGTTGCCGTCGAGCTGTCCGGCGGCGGAGTCAGCATCACGCTGGTCTTGGACCTCGTGTGGCGCGGCAACGATGATGCCACCGTGCTGATCACGAGGGACGGAGACTACCTCCGGGAAGAGCAGCTTGAGACCGCGGAAGTGAGGGGCCGGGTGAAGAACGATGGCGCTGCGGCGTTCACCGTGAACGATCTCACCTCGGCATCGATCTCCTTCCTCCGGGAACGCCATCTTCCTCGCTCTTGACGATGGGCCCCACGGGGAGGTGCGGTGAGGCGCGGATATCGACGGAGGTCTTGTCGAATGCGGATGATCGGCAGTGGTTCGCGTAAGTCTCGGCCAGTCAGGTGTCCGCCCAAGATGGGAGGAGCTCACGATGAGGTGGAGAGTGCGATGCGCGGCATTGGCCGTCGCCGCGGTGATGCTCATGGCATCACCGGTCCCGGCGACCGCGGGAGCCGGTGCCCGGGTCGTCAACGGCGACTTCGAAACCGGCACTTTGGTCGGGTTCACTTCGGATGGCGTCAAGGGTGGATCCGCAAACATCGTCGAAGAGGGCACGTGCTTCTCCTACTATGACACCACTGGGATCACCCTCTCAGGGAGCTTTGCCGCGAACGTGAGATCGAGTGCGCCAGCCCCCATTGACTCCGTCGGCATCCTTACCTCCGAGCCGTTCGTCGCTGGCCCGTCTGTCTCCTTCGAGGCGCTGTCCGAGAGCGCGGACGGGATTCCCGATCCCGTCACCTTCAAGGTGAGGATTCTCGCCGCGGAAGGTAGTGTGCTCTCGACCGAACGGGTGAAGACCAACATCATCCAGATGTCCAACGAATGCGGCACGGGACCCCAAGACGCCGCGTTCAGCCAACATGTGATCGACACATCAATGCTCCTGGGCCGATCGACAAGGATTCAGTTCCGCCAGCACACGAACGTCGCGGGCTCGGGCTTCTTCACGTTGGTGGACAACATCAGGGTTCCCACCAGGCTGTTCGCGGAGCTCTCCGGCGGGGTGACCGAGGTGCCCAACCCGGGCGACCCGGACGGCTCGGGCGCGGCCCAGGTCACGGTCAACCTGCGAAAGCAGCGCGTGTGCTTCGCGGTCGCGGTCATCAACATCTCGCTGCCGGCCGAGGCGATCCACATCCACGAAGGAGCAGCGGGCGTGGCCGGCGACATCGTGGTCGACCTGAAGAAGTCGCCGGTGGAGGTTGGGGCCACGGGGATCGGCCTCTCCATGGGGTGTGTGCGGAATCAGTCAAAGCCCGTGCTCAGGGCCATCATGACCAACCCGGACCAGTTCTACGTGAACGTGCACACCTCCGACTTCCCGGGCGGGGCCGTGCGCGGCCAGCTCGAGGCTGCCTGACGGGGGGCAACGGCGACCAGCGTTCGCGTCGAAAGGAGGCGTTCCGTGCAGTCCACTTCCGCCAATGCAAGTCGACCCGCCACGCTCGCTGTTCGCGCGCTCCGGACGATGCTCCCTGCCGTCGTTCTCGTGCTCGCGGTCGGGTTCACGGCGTGCGGGTCGAACGGCGACCGGTCGCCCGGGGCTCCGGTGGATGAGCCACCTTGGGGCCTCGACACGATCGATCTGCCGGACGACGCGGCGTCGATTGAGACGGTCCTCGAGGCGATGCCGGAACGGGTCGCGGGGCTGGCCCGCTTGGAGGTAAGAGCGAACGAGGTCCACTACGAGGGCGACACCGCGATCCGCGTCATCAACCTCCGCGACACGGATCTGCAGGCCGCAAGTGTCCTGGAGTACGCGCGGGGCCTCTCCGAGAGCGGCGAGGTCGAGGTGGAGCAGGAGGAGCTCGACGAGGACGCGCGACTCGTCTACGTGGTCTGCAACAGCACTGGGGACGGCAGGCGAGCGTACTGTGTGTTGTGGGGCGCTCCTGACTCGGAGTGGGTGTTCGTCGCCAAGGCGGACTCACCCGAAGCGCGGAAGGCGCTGGTTCAAGCGTTCGTCGAGGCTTCCTCCCGGGCCTGATCGCCCCTACAGACTCCGGGCCGTATGAGCTCTTTGCGGCGGGCAGGTATTGTCCGTCGTCGGTTTCGGCCCGGCTGTGAGGGGCCATACAATCATCCCGGATCCGCCGGGCGGGTCTTGCGCCGCAACGTGAGAATTGAGGGGGTCGGGCATGCAAGTGGCGGAGTACGTGGCGGACGTCATTGCTCTTGAAGGACAGGTACAGGTGCTCCTGGCCGATCATGCCGACGATGTCGGGGACCACCCCGGCGCGGAAGCTGCCCTGCGGCGCTTCAGCGGGATGGTGGAAGAGCACCGCACGTCGCTGGCGGCTCGGCTCTCGGCCCTCGGCGGAACGGAGGTGAGCCATCCCATGCGGATGATGCCGATGTCGGTTGGCTCCGAGCCCGCGACCACGACGACGCGTCGCAACGCTGCCTCTGGCGCGCTGCAGGCCTGGTACTCGGCCTTCAATCATCTCGCCCTCGGATACGCGGTCCTCCACGCCGTCGCTCACCGCTTCTATGACAGTCAGGAGGAGGGGAACACGGCCGACATGGCCGAAGAGCATCTCCGCCGATATGCCGGGGCCGCCCAGGAGATCAACCAGCTCGTCTCGGACATCGTGGTGTGGGAGCTGGGATCAGCGGGGGAGGCGTGCCGCTGCCAGTGCCCCTCGTGCGGGCTGGGGATCTGCCTGTGCGCGCCCCACGGGACCAACACGCTCAACCAGGCTTGGCGCGAGACCACGCCCGCCCCGAGCAGTCCGGGCATCGAGGTCCGCCCACCGAGGACCGGGAGCGCGGCGGCCATGGCCGGACTGAGCGAGGGAGATCGGATCGTCGCCGTCGACGGCCACGAGGTCGCAACGGATCTCGACGCCACGACCCTCCAGAAGGCTATCGGCGCGCACGACTCCGGCCAGTCGGTCCGCCTGGACGTGCTGCGTGCGGGTTCGGAGAGGATTCAGGTCAACGTGACCCGGCCTTAAGTCCCATGGGGTTCGAATCCTCGCTCCGACAACCAGGCCAAGCCGGCCAAGACGGAGATCCCAAGGTTCGTGAGGACCTCGTCTCCCTGCCGAGATCGAACGGCTCCAACCGGTTTGGTAGGGTGTCCGGCTGCGCGGAGGCCTTGCTTCGGCACCGGGCCGGGTCGGGGCCCATGCACCTGTCGCCGACCCATGGTCGTGGATGCCAACCAAGGAGAGCCACGAGAGAGGCATTCGGTCAATCGGACGGGGACGTTCATGAACGCGATCGAGACGGAAGAGCTGAGAAGGATCTTCCCGAACGGGGTCGAGGCCGTGGCCGGTATCGATCTCGCCGTCCGGGAGGTGAGATCCTTGGGTTCCTCGGCCCCAACGGGGCGGGGAAGACCACGACCACCAGGATCCTGACCACCCTCCTCCGGCCCACCTCCGGGTCGGCCCGCGTGGCCGGCCACGACGTGCTGACGGAGCCACACGTCGTCCGGCGAGAGGTCGGGGCGGCCCTCCAGGATGCTGGGCTCGATGCGATGGCCACCGGCCGGGAGCTCCTTGTCCTCCAGGCCAGGTTGCACGGGTTCCACGGGTCGGAGCCCGCCAGGCGAGCGTCCGAGCTCCTCGAGCTCGTCGGGCTGACCGATGCAGCGGACCGGCGCATCAAGACGTATTCGGGAGGGATGAAACGGCGCCTCGATCTGGCCTCGGCCCTGATCCACGGAGCCCGGGTGCTGTTCCTGGACGAGCCCACTGCCGGTCTCGATCCCGCCAGCCGGCACGCCATCTGGGACGAGGTCCGCCGGCTCAATCGGGAGGACGGGATCACGGTGTTCCTCACGACCCAGTACCTTGAGGAGGCCGACCGGATGGCCGACCACCTGGCCATCATCGATCACGGCCACATCGTGGCCCGAGGGACGCCGGAGGAGCTGAAGGGCTCGATCGGATCCGACGTCGTGACCGTCGAGATCCCCTCGGAAGTTCGCGACCGGGCCCGCTCCGCCCTGTCGTCACTCCCGGGGCTACGAGAGATGCAAGTCGAGGAGAGCGCCATCACGCTCTTCGTCTCCGATGGGTCCGGGGCCGCCGCCAGCATCATCCGGTTGCTGGTCGAGGCAGCCGTACCGGTGGGGTCCGTGAAGCTCTCTTCTCCCACCCTGGATGAGGTGTTCCTGCGGGCGACCGGCTCCCGCCTGGAGGGTGCCTCCGGCGACGGCCAGACGGAGGCGCGATGAGCACCTCCGTGCGTACGGTCCGGACACCCTGGACGGCCGAATGGAACTCGGTACGGGAGACGGTTCGGGCGACCTTCCACCTCGGGCTGCGGGAGGTCCGGACCGTCATCAGGACGCCGGCCATGTTCATCCCGAACCTGATCGTTCCCATCTTCTTCTTCTACGTGATGGTGGGTCACTCGAGGAGTTCGCGAACCGCTCGGGCGTGCCGAACTGGGAAGCGTTCCAGCTGCCCGTGGCGATCATGTTCGCCGTCACGAGCGGCAGTGCCGGGCTGAACATGGTCGCCGACATCGAGAGCGGCTACTTCGACAAGCTCCTGCTGACCCCGGCCAGTCGTTTGTCGATCCTGCTCGGGGCCATGGGGGCCGACTTCCTCCGGATCGTGGCCCAGGGCCTGCTGGTGGTGGCCGTGGCCATGATCACCGGGACGGACTTCGCCACCGGCGTGGTCGGGGCGGTGGTGATGATGCTGATCGCAAGCGTGGCCGGGCTGGCCTACTCCGCGATCGGCTTCGGCATCGCTCTGAAGACGGGGAACGCCCAGACCACCCAAAGCATCTGGACGCTGTGGATCCCGCTCATGTTCCTGAGCACGACGTTCGCTCCGCTCGAGGCCCTGTCGGGGTGGCTTCGGGCCGCCGCCACCGTGAACCCGATGACCTACATCCTCCGGGGCCTTCGCGAGCTGTCTGCCCACGGCTGGGACACGGGCGAGATCGGCGTCGCCCTCATCACGGTGGCCGCCCTGGGGACGGTCACCCTCACGCTTGCCCTCCGAGCGCTGATGGGCCGGGTCCGGTAACGAGCCCGCGCTTCCTATAGG
>Ga0326597_10004736_pt1 | contig 19037 bp, 17 predicted proteins | sample RVTome_12_FD_203789 | JGI IMG/M metagenome (GOLD analysis project Ga0326597, IMG submission 203789) | Soil microbial communities from uranium-contaminated site in the Upper Colorado River Basin, Wyoming, United States - RVT100D185 | ecosystem: Environmental > Terrestrial > Soil > Contaminated >... | reverse complement strand
GGCGCAGATCGAGGCGCTGCTCGCACCACCCTACTTCGTGCCGGCGACCACGCCCGTGTTCGCGCAAATGCAGTACTTCCAGGAGAACGAGGAGCGCATCGCCCTGGTGGTGGACGAATACGGCGAGCTGATGGGGCTGGTGACGCTGGAAGACATCATCGAGGAGATCATCGGCAAGTTCACCACCTCGGTGCCGGCGGCGGCGCACGCGCTCGCCTGGGGCGCGGACGGCAGCGCCACGGTCGACGGCGCCACGCCGGTGCGCGAGGTGAACCGCGCCCTCGGCCTGGAGCTGCCCACCGAGGGGCCGAAGACGCTGAACGGCCTCATCCTCGAGCACCTGCGCGACATCCCCGAGGCCGACGTGTCGATCAAGATCGGCGAGGTGCCGCTGGAGATCGTGCATGCGCAGGGACGCAGCGTGAAAACGGTGCGCATCTTCCGACCGCCGACGCCTGCAGCGAGCGTCGCGGAGCTCGCATGAGGAGGACGTAACAGGCGTCCTAAAAACAAGACGGCTCAGCGGCTTAGGCGAGAAACCTGAGGCTTTACAAAACACTGCCCGCAGGGCATCATCGCCGGTCTGTCCTGCAGTGACGGGCATAGGGATCCGGGAGCGCTCGATGGCAACAGCAGCGGCGAAGGCCGCGGGGCCCAAGGAGTTCAACTTCCTCTGGGAGGGCCGCGACAAGGGCGGCAAGGTCATCCGCGGCGAGCTGCGCTCGGTGAGCGAGGCGGCGGTGAATGCCACGCTGCGCCGCCAGGGCATCATCGTCAAGAAGGTCAAGAAGCAGAAGTATGGCCGGGGCGGCAAGGTCACCGATAAGGACATCTCGCTTTTCACGCGCCAGCTGGCCACTATGATGAAGGCGGGCGTGCCGCTGCTGCAGTGCTTCGACATCGTCGGCAAGGGCGCTTCCAACCCGGCCGTCGCGCGGCTCCTGGTGGAGGTGAAGACCGAGGTCGAGACCGGCAGTTCGCTGGCGGCGGCGTTCCGCAAGTACCCGCTGTACTTCGACGCCCTGTTCTGCAACCTGGTGGCCGCCGGCGAGCAGGCGGGCATTCTGGAGACGCTGCTCGACCGCCTCGCCACGTACAAGGAAAAGATCCTCGCCATCAAGTCGAAGATCAAGTCGGCGCTGTTCTACCCCATCGCCATCATCGTCGTTGCTTTCGTCATCACCGCCGTGATCATGATTTTCGTGATCCCGGCGTTCAAGGAGGTGTTCACCAACTTCGGCGCTGACCTGCCGGCGCCCACGCTCATGGTGATGGCGGTATCCGACTGGTTCGTCGGCAACTGGTACATCATCTTCCCGGCGGTGATCGGCGGCGTGATCGGCTTCCTCGAGGCCTGGAAGCGCTCGCTGCCGGTGCAGATTTTCATGGACCGGCTGATGCTCAAGCTGCCGGTGTTCGGCAATCTCGTGCTGAAGTCGACCGTGGCGCGCTGGACGCGCACGCTCGCCACCATGTTCGCGGCGGGCGTGCCGCTGGTCGAGGCGCTTGACTCGGTGGGCGGCGCTTCCGGCAACCACGTCTACCTCACCGCCACCAAGAAGATCCAGACCGAGGTCTCGACCGGCACGTCGCTCACCATGGCGATGCAGAATTCCGGGGTGTTTCCGAACATGGTGCTGCAGATGTGCTCGATCGGCGAGGAGACGGGCGCCCTCGACGCCATGCTCGGCAAGGTGGCGGACTTCTACGAAGCCGAGGTCGACGACGCGGTCGAGGCGCTGTCCTCGCTCATGGAGCCCATGATCATGGTTATCCTCGGTACGCTGATCGGCGGCATGGTGATCGCCATGTACCTGCCGATCTTCAAGATGGGCCAAGTCGTCTAGATGGCGGCATTCGGCTGGCTGGCCCAGCCTGCAGTCCTGCCCTGGGTGGCGCTCGCTCTGGGCCTGTGCATCGGGTCGTTCCTGAACGTCGTCATTCACCGCCTGCCGAAGATGATGGAACGCGAATGGCGCGAGCAGTGCGCCGAGTTGACGGGCGCGGCGGCGCCCGCGGCCACCGCCCTTCAGGGGCGCTACAACCTGCTCGTGCCGCGCTCCGCATGCCCCGCCTGCGGCCATCGCATTTCTGCAATCCAGAATATCCCGATCCTCAGCTGGCTCGCGCTGCGCGGCAAATGCGCGGCTTGCGGCACGCGCATCGCCGTGCGCTATCCGCTGGTCGAGCTTGCCGCGGGGCTGATCGGTGCCTACGCCGCGTGGCGCTACGGCCCCACGCTCGCCGCGCTGGGCGCCGCCGCCTTCGGCTGGGCGCTGCTCGCGCTGGCGGCCATCGATCTCGACACGCAGCTCCTGCCCGACGACATCACGCTGCCGCTGCTGTGGGCCGGTTTGCTGGTCAACTTCGGCGGCCTTATCGCGCCGCTCGGCGCCGCGGTGATCGGCGCCGTCGCCGGCTACCTCGCGCTGTGGCTCGTGTACTGGGCGTTCAAGCTCGCGACCGGCAAGGAAGGCATGGGCCACGGCGACTTCAAGCTCCTCGCCGCCATTGGCGCCTGGCTCGGCTGGCAGAAGCTGCCGCTGGTGATCCTGCTCGCGTCCGTGGTGGGCGCCGCCGTGGGCATCGCGCTCATCGTGTTCGCGCGCCATGGGCGCGAGAAGCCGATTCCGTTCGGCCCGTATCTCGCCGCCGCCGGGCTGAGCGCGCTGTTCTGGGGCGATTTCATCACGCGCCACTGGCTGCCGATCCTCGGTTGATGGCTTTCGTCGTGGGCCTCACGGGCGGCATCGGCAGCGGCAAGAGCGCCGCCGCCGAGGAGTTCGCGCGGCTCGGCGCCGCCGTCGTCGACACCGACGCCATCGCCCACGAGCTGACGCGCGCCGGCGGCGCCGCGATCGCAGGCGTGCGCCACGTCCTCGGCGACGGCTGCGTCGACGCCGCGGGCGCCATGGATCGCACCAAGGTACGCGCGCTAGTGTTCGCCGACGCGGCCGCCAAGGCGCGCCTCGAAGGCCTGCTGCATCCGCTGATTCGCGCCGAGTCCGAGCGGCGCATTGCCGCCGCCGACGCCCCCTACGTCGTGCACGTGGTGCCGCTGCTCATTGAATCGCCGGACTACCGCCGGCGCGTGCAGCGCGTGCTCGTCGTCGACTGCCTCCCGCAGGTGCAGAAGGAACGCGTACGGCAGCGCAGCGGGCTCCCTGAGGACGAGATCGAGCGCATCATCGGCGCACAATTGCCGAGGGCAGCGCGCCTGGCAGCGGCGGACGACGTGATCGACAACTCGGGCTCGCTTGCCGCACTGCACAAGCAGGTGCAGGCGCTGCACCACCGCTACCTGCAAATGGCGCGCACCCCGGCATGAATTTGTCAGCGCCGCGCAAATCACTCAGAATCCGCCAAACTTTCGCAGGGCGGCCGTGATCACCTACGAGTACCCGCTCAACGAGCGCATACGGACCTTGCTGCGACTGGAGGATCTGTTCGAGCGCTCGCGCCATTTCATTGCGCGCACCGATCCGCTCGATCACCACGTGGCGCTGCTGACGCTGTTCGAGATCCTCGAAGTATCGAGCCGCGCCGACCTCAAATCGGACCTTCTGCAGGAGCTGGAGCGCCAGAAGCAGGTGCTGCTGTCCTTCCGCAACAATCCGGAAATCTCGGAAGAGGCGCTGGCGAGTGTGCTGCGCGACATCGAGCAGGCGGCGGCGGCGCTGTTTTCCATGACCGGCAAGATCGGCCAGTACATTCGCGAGAACGACTGGCTGATGTCGATCAAGCAGCGCACCGGCATTCCCGGCGGCGCCTGCGAGTTCGACCTGCCGTCGTACCATTTCTGGCTGCACCGCCCGGCGGAAGAGCGCATCGGCCAGCTCGCCGCGTGGACCGGTCCGCTGTTTCCGCTGCGCGACGGCTCGGCGATCATCCTGCGCATCCTGCGCGAGTCCGGGAAGCCCCAGCGCCTCTCGGCACCGCTCGGCACCTTCCAGCAGATGCTGGGCGGCAAGACCGCGCAGATGTTGCGCGTGCGCCTCGACCCGAGCGCGAATTGCGTGCCCGAGATCAGCGCCAACAAGTACGTGCTCAACATCCGCTTCCTGACGCAGGCGAGCGAGGATCCGAAGCCGCGCGCCGCGGACTGGGACGTTCCCTTCGAGCTCACCTTCTGCAACCTGTAAGAACGGTCCCCTGTCCGCGCTGCGGCATGCCGGCGCCCTTCTCGAGGGACAACGCCTGGCGGCCGTTTTGCAGCGAGCGCTGCCGGCTGATCGATCTCGGCAACTGGGCGGCCGAGAACTACCGCGTGCCGGAGACCGGCGCGAAGCCGCCCGACGATACGGATTAGCCCCAGGCGCCGCTGATCATCGCCACGCCGTGCGCGCCCGCGCGCCACGCGGCCTCCAGGTCGCGGCGCCGCTGCCCGCCGATGGCGTAGACCGGGATGCTGGCGCCGCGCGCGATGCGCGCAAATCCGTCCCAGCCGAGCAGTCGCGCGTCGGGGTGCGACGGTGTCGGCTTGACCGGCCCGAGCACCGCGAAGTCCAGTTTTAGCGCCATCGCGCGCCGCAGTTCATAGACGCTATGGCAAGAGGCGGCTGCCAGCCCGGCAGGCGGCCGCTCCCGCATCGCCATCAATTGCGCCGCCGTCAGATGCACGCCATCGCCGCCCGCGGGCGCGCCGCTCACCAGAACCCGCGCGCCGTGACGGTGCGCCAGGCGCACGACGTCGCGCACGAATCCCTCGCGGCCCGCCAAGCCCCGGTCGCGCACCTGGATCAGCTTCAAGCCCTGCGCGAGCCGCGCGCGGATGCGCGTCAGCATTTCCCGCGTGCCGCGGCCTTCCGCGTCGGTGATCGCGTACTCGTGCGGCAGCGCGAGCGCTGCGAGTACCGGCGCGTTCGCCGGCAGCATCGGCGCAGCGAGCGGCGCGCCGAACCTCTGCCAGGCGATCGCCTGCTGCTCCTTCGGCTGTGGATCGCCTTTCCAGGCGGTGACGCGGAAGAAATTGAGGCGCACCGCGGCGTGCGGATAGGTGTATTCGCGCGTGAGCCAGGGAAAGCTCGTGCAGGCCTCGATGCCGAGCTCCTCGCGCAGCTCGCGCACCAGCGCCCGCTCGGCGGCCTCGCCCGGCTCGATCTTGCCGCCCGGGAATTCCCAGTAGCCGGCGTAGACCTTGCCCGCGGGCCGCTGCGCCAGCAGGAAGGCGCCGTCGGCGCGCTGGATCACGGCCGCGGCGACTTCGAGCGGCACGCTACCTTGCTCCGTCGTGCTTGCCCGCCCAGTCCCGCGCGAACTGGTAGGCGATGCGTCCGCTGCGCGAGCCGCGCTGCAACGACCATTGCAGCGCCTCCTCGCGCGCCGCCGCGGCCGTCTTGGGGCCGCAGCCCAGCGTCTTCAGCCAGTGCGCCACGATCTCCAGGTACTCGTCCTGGTCGAAGGGATAAAAGGAAACCCACAGGCCGAAGCGCTCCGAGAGGGAGATCTTTTCCTCGACCGTCTCACCGGGATGGATCTCGTCGCCGATATACCTGGTCTCCAGATTCTCGGCCATGTACTCGGGCATCAGGTGGCGGCGGTTGGAGGTGGCATAGATCAGCACGTTTTCGGAGGTGGTGGAGATCGAGCCGTCGAGCGCCACCTTCAGGGCGATGTAGCCGTCCTCGGCGCCGTGAAACGTGAGGTCGTCGCAGAACAGGAGGAAGCGCTCGGCGCGCCCGGCCACCAGATCAGTGATCGCCGGCAGGTCGACGAGATCGTTCTTCTCCACCTCGATCAGGCGCAGCCCCTCCTTGTGGTACTTGTTGAGAAGCCCCTTGACGATGGAGGACTTGCCGGTGCCGCGCGCGCCCGTCAGCAGGACGTTGTTGGCCGGCCGGCCTTCGAGGAACTGGCGCGTGTTCTGCTCGACCTTCGCGATCTGCGCGCCGATGCCCCGCAGGTCCGAGAGGCGCATGCGGTGCACGTGGCGCACCGGCTGCAGCCAGCCGCGGGCGTTCAGCCCCGTGGTCTTGCGCCAGCGGAACGCGATGCTCGCGCCCCAGTCGGTCGGCGGCGGCGCCGGCGGCAGCAGCTGCTCGAGCCGCGCCAGCAGCTTTTCCAGATCGGCGCTCACGAACGGTATTCCGCGTTGATCTTCACGTAGTCGTACGAAAAATCGCAGGTCCACACCGTGCACGCGGCCTCGCCGCGGTTGAGCACGGCGCGCACCAGGAATTCCGGCTTCTTCATCGCCGCGGCGCCCTGCTCCTCGCGGTAGGCGGGGTCGCGCCCGCCCCGGCGCGCGACGCGCACCCGGTCAATGTAGAGATCCACCTGCGCCGCGTCGAGCTCGGCCACCCGGGCGTTGCCGATCGCGGCGAGGATGCGGCCCAGATTGGCGTCCCCGGCGAAGAACGCGGTTTTCACTAGCGCTGACTGCGCGATTGCGTACGCCACCTTGCGGCACTCGCCGGCGTTGCGCCCGCGCTCCACGCGCACCGTCACGAACTTGGTCGCGCCCTCGCCGTCGCGGACAACGGCCTGGGCGAGGGTCTGCGCGACTTTCGTCAACGCCGCCTCGAGCGCTTTCAGGTCTTTCCCCGATCTCGCCGCCGGCCCGCGGCCGGTGGCGAGACAAATGAAGGCGTCATTCGTCGACGTATCCCCGTCTACGGTGATCGCGTTGAAAGAAAGATCGGCGGTCCGTCGCGTGATCCGCTGGAGAGCACCGTGTGCCACTTTCGCATCCGTCGCCACAAACGCCAGCATCGTCGCCATGTCCGGCCGAATCATGCCCGAGCCCTTGGCGATGCCGGTGACCACCGCTGTGCCGCCCGCAAGCCGCACGCGCCTCGAGCAGGCCTTGGCCACCGTGTCGGTGGTCATGATCGCCTCGGCCGCCGCCGCCCAGTTGCCGGGCCGAAGGTCGCCGACCGCGGCGGGCAGGCCCGCCATGATCCGCTCGGACGGCAGCGGCTCCATGATTACACCGGTCGAGAAAGGAAGCACCTGCTGCGCCCGGCATCCCAAGCCGGCGGCCAGCGCCTCGCAGACCTCGAGCGCCCTCTTCAGTCCATCGCGCCCGGTACCCGCATTGGCAATGCCCGTATTGACGACGAGGGCCCGCACCGGCCCCCCGCGCAGGTGCTTCCTGGCCAGGACCACGGGCGCGGCCGGGAGGCGGTTCCTGGTGAACACCCCAGCCACCACGGTGCCCGACGCAAGCCGCGCCACCAGCAGGTCCTTGCGGCCCGGCTTGCGCACGCCGGCCATGGCCACGCCCAGCTCGACGCCGGGGACGGCAAGCAACTGCGCCGGATCGGGCGCCGGTAGATTTACCGCCATGCACCTAGCTCAGCTTGCCGTGGCAATGCTTGTACTTGCGCCCCGAGCCGCAGGGGCAAGGGTCGTTGCGGCCGATCTTCTGGCCGGCACGGGCCGGCTGGGGCTTTTGCGGCGGCTCGTCCGCGCCGAGCGCGGCGTCGTAGTCCGCGTGCTGCAGGCGCACGTTCTCCACGTGCTGCGCGACATCGGCCTGCGGCACCGCGTCGCTCGCGCGGATCTCCACCGCCACCAGCGTGCGCGTCACCTCGAGCTTCACCGCCTCGACCATGGCGCCGAACAGCTCGAAGGCCTCGCGCTTGTATTCCTGCTTCGGGTTCTTCTGCGCGTAGCCGCGCAGGTGGATGCCCTGGCGCAGGTGATCGAGCGCCGCGAGGTGCTCGCGCCAGTGCCCGTCCAGGATCTGCAGCATCACGTAGCGCTCGTACTGGCGGAACGAGTCCTCGGCGCCCGGCGGTATCTTGGCCTGATAGGACTCGTGCGCCTTTTCGGTGATGCGCTCGAGCAGCGCCGCGTCGCCCAGGTCGGGTTCCTGCTCCAGCCAGCGCGCCACCGGCAGCTCCAGGTTCAGCTCGGCCCTGAGCGCGGCATCCAGCCCCTTCACGTCCCACTGCTCCTCGACGCTCTCCTCGGGCACGTGGCTGCGGAACAGGTCGACGACCACCCCGGCGCGCAGGTCGGCGATGCGCGCCGATACATCCGTGGACTCGAGCAGCTCGTTTCTGAGCGAGTAGATGGTCTTTCTCTGGTCGTTGGCGACGTCGTCGTATTCCAGCAGCTGCTTGCGGATGTCGAAGTTGCGCGCCTCGACCTTGCGCTGCGCGCTTTCGATGGAGCGCGTCACCATGCCGTGCTCGATCGCCTCGCCCTCGGGCATGCGCAGCATGACCATGATCTTGTTGATGCGCTCTCCGGCGAAGATGCGCAGCAGCGGATCCTCGAGCGACAGGTAGAAGCGCGAGCTGCCCGGATCGCCCTGGCGGCCGGAACGGCCGCGCAACTGATTGTCCACCCGGCGCGATTCGTGGCGCTCGGTGCCGATGATGTGCAGACCGCCTTCCCTGATCACGTGATCGTGCAGCCCCTGCCACTCGCTGCGCAGCTTTTCCACGCGCGCCTTCTTGTCCTCCGCCGGCAGCTTCTCGTCCGCCGCGATCGGCTCGATCTGCTTCTCCACGTTGCCGCCGAGCACGATGTCCGTGCCGCGTCCCGCCATGTTGGTGGCGATGGTGACCATCTTCGGCCTGCCCGCCTGCGCCACGATCTCGGCTTCGCGCGCGTGCTGCTTTGCGTTCAGCACCTGGTGCGGCAGCCTTTCCTTCGTAAGCAGCCCCGACAGCAGCTCGGAGGACTCGATGGACGTGGTGCCCACCAGCACCGGCTGGCCGCGCGTGTAGCAGTCCTTGATGTCCTCGATGATGGCCTTGTGCTTCTCCGGGGCGGTGCGGTACACCAGGTCGAGCCGGTCATCGCGGATCATCTTCTGGTGCGTCGGGATGACCACGGTTTCAAGGCCGTAGATCTCCTGGAACTCGTAGGCTTCGGTGTCGGCGGTGCCCGTCATGCCGGCGAGCTTGCGGTACATGCGGAAGTAGTTCTGGAAGGTGATCGAGGCCAGCGTCTGGTTCTCGTTCTGGATCGTCGCCTTCTCCTTCGCCTCGACCGCCTGGTGCAGGCCGTCCGACCAGCGCCGGCCATGCATCAGGCGGCCGGTGAACTCGTCGACGATGACCACCTCGCCCTCCTGCACCACGTAGTGCTGGTCGCGATGGAACAGGTTGTGCGCGCGCAGCGCGGCATGCAGATGGTGCACCAGGTTGATGTAGGCCGGCTCGTACAGGCTCGCGCCCGGCGGCAGCAGGCCGACGCGCGCCAGGATCTCCTCGGCCTTGGCGTGGCCGGCTTCCGAGAGCGAGATCTGGTGGTTCTTCTCGTCGACCCAGAAGTCGCCCTCGCCTTTCTCGTCCTTCTGGCGCGTGAGCAGCGGCGCCACGTCGTTCATGCGCGCGTAGATCTCGGTGCGGTCCTCGGCCTGGCCGGAGATGATCAGCGGCGTGCGCGCCTCGTCGATGAGGATCGAGTCCACTTCGTCGACGATGGCATAGCGCAGCCGGCGCTGGAAGCGCTCCTCGACGCGCATCGCCATGTTGTCGCGCAGGTAGTCGAAGCCGAACTCATTGTTGGTGCCGTAGATAATGTCGGCGGCGTAGGCCCCGCGCTTGTCCCCGGGCTCCATCTGCGGGATGTTGACGCCCACGCTCAGGCCGAGAAAGCCGTAGACCTTTCCCATCCATTCGGCGTCGCGCCGCGCGAGATAGTCGTTGACCGTGACGATGTGCACGCCGTGCCCGGCGAGCGCGTTGAGGTAGGCCGGCAGCGTCGCGACGAGCGTCTTGCCTTCGCCGGTCTTCATCTCGGCGATCTTGCCGTCGTGCAGCACCATGCCGCCGATCAGCTGCACGTCGAAATGGCGCATGCGCAGCGTACGCTTGGAAGCCTCGCGCACCACTGCAAACGCCTCCGGGAGCAGTTCCTCCAGCCCTTGGGCTTCCGCCGTGTCCCGTTCGCCCTCGGGCGCGGCGGCGAGACACTCGGCCAGGCGCCTGCGGAATTCGCCGGTCTTGGCGTGCAGAGCCTCGTCGGCGAGCGCCGCAATCCCGGATTCGAGGGCGTTGATGCGCGCCACGACGCGCGAATACTGCTTCAGCAGTCGCTCGTTGCGGCTGCCGAAAATCTTGGTGAGGACGTTGGCCATTGCGAAGTCGCCGCCGCGGCGGCGGACGCGCGAAAAATACCCTTGAAACTCAAAATTTTAGCATGGCGGGGCGAGCGCCCCGGAGCGACCTGCTAGCGGCCGGCGCGCGCGGCCTGCTGCGAGCCCTGCGAGGCCAGCACGAAGCGCGCCGGGTTCTGCGCCACGCCCTTGAAGCGCACCTCGAAGTGCAGGTGCGGGCCCGTGGAGCGGCCGGTCGTGCCGACGTCGGCGATGCGGCGGCCGCGCTGCAAGACGTCGCCTTCCCTGACGTGCAGCTTGGAAGCGTGCGCGTAGCGCGTCACGAGATCGTTGCCATGGTCGATGTCGACGACATTGCCGTACTGCGGGTGGAAGCCTGCGAAGATGACGACGCCGCCTGCCGCGGCGACGATGGGCGAGCCCGAGTCGGCCAGGAAGTCGATCCCCTCGTGCATCGCCTGCATGCCGGTAAACGGGTCGATGCGCATGCCGAAGCCCGAGGCGTTGAACGGCGCGTTCACCGGCATCATGGTCGGAATAAGCTTCTTCTTCACCGCCTGCTCGAACAACTGCGCCTCCAGCACGCCGAGCATGTCGGTACGGTTCTCCATCTGGCGCGAGACCACGTACAGCTTCTCGCCGAACTCGGCGAGCGACAGGTTCTGCGGCGGCAGCGTGGTCGGCTGGGCGCCGCCAAGGCCGGGGGCCTCGCTGAAGCGGAATTCCTGGGGACGGATGCCGGCCAGCGTCGACAGCCGGTCGCCGAGCGCGTCCAAGCGCGCAAGCTGCGCCTGCATCTCGCCCAGCTTCACGGCCATGGCGTTCAGATTCTGCTGAACGAACTGGCGTGCGCGCTCCGCCTCGCCTTGCTGGGCGGACAGCATCAGCTCCTGCACGAGTGGCACCTTGATGTCGGTGGCAAAGCGGAACGTGACCCAGTACAGCCCCGCCGTCATCGCCAGCAGCAGTGCCAGGGCGGCGAACAGCGACGCGACCAGGTGCCGCGTCGACACGTTCAGCGTCCTGGCCTTGGCCAGACGACTAGGGATTACGATAATCTGCACCCGGCACTCCCTTTGCCCGACTTCCCCTTGCACCCCGCCAAAGCCGATCGCTACCTGATCACCGACGCGGGCATGGAACGCGTCGTCGCCAAGGCGCGCGAGTTGCGCTCGCTGACCCGCGCCTGCCTCGATTTTCTACCGCCCGGGCTCGCGAGCCAAATCCGCGCCGCCAACCTCAGGGACGGTGCGCTTTTGCTGCTTGCCGCAAACCCCGCGGCGGCGGCAAAGATCAAGCTTGTCGCCGAGAGCTTGCGTAAGTTCTTGTTACTACAGGGAACGAAGGTTAGTTCAGTTTCCGTGAGGGTGCAACCAACTCGGTCACAGATGACGCCCCCGGCCCAACCCAAGACCGTCACCCTATCGGAGGGAGGAAAATATGAATTATCAGAGCTTTACAAGCGCCTAGGCGCGGATTCCCCGGCGCGCCGGGCGCTCGGCGTGTTGCTAAGTCGCCAAGGCGTCAAAACTCTCTCGCCAGACGCTCCCCGAACATCAACAGCAGGACGAAGGCGGCCAGGAAAACCGCGTACTTGAGAATCAGCCAGGCGTAGCGCAGGTACTTGCGCTCGCCGGTCGCGAGGTACATCAGCACGCAGCCGCCAAGCGCCCCCGCCACGAGCAGCCCGAGGATGCGTGCCAGCAGCACCTAGGCGGGTAGTCGCATGAGTCCGGCGACGCCCGCCGGCACCAGTTCGGCCTGCTCGAAGCTCGCCATCTCCCAAGCGGCGGTTTCCGCCAGCAGCGCGCGCAGCAGTCTGTTGTTGAGCGAGTGCCCCGACTTGTGCGCCGAGAACGCGCCCAGCATCGGCCGGCCGAGCAGGTACAGGTCGCCGATCGCGTCCAGCACCTTGTGGCGGATGAATTCGTCGGCGAAGCGCAGGCCCTCGGCGTTCAGCACGCGGTACTCGTCCAGCACGAGCGCGTTGTCGAGGCCGCCGCCCAGCCCGAGCCCGTCCTCGCGCAGGCGCTCCACGTCGTGCATGAATCCGAACGTGCGCGCGCGTGCAATTTCCTTGAGATACGAGGTTTCGGCGAAGTCCACGCTCACCGACTGGCGCGTCTTGTCGATCACCGGATGATTGAAGTCGATGGAGAACGAGAGGCGCAGGCCCTCATAGGGCTCGAGGCGCGCCCACTTGTCGCCTTCGCGCACTTCCACGGTGCGCGTCACGCGCAGAAAGCGCTTTGGCGCCACCTGCTCGGCGAGGCCCGCCTGCTGCAGGAGCAGCGCGAACGGCGCGGCGCTGCCGTCCATGATCGGCACTTCCGGGCCGTCGAGATCGACATAAGCGTTGTCCACGCCGAGGCCGGCGAGCGCCGACATCAGGTGCTCGACGGTGTACACCTTGACGTCCTGGTGCACCAGGCACGAAGACAGCCGCGTTTCGCCGACGCGATCGGCGCGCGCCGGGATGTCCACCGGCGATTCGAGGTCGACGCGGCGAAACACGATGCCCGTGTCGGGCTGCGCCGGACGCAGCGTCATGTTGACTTTCTGACCGGTATGCAGACCCACGCCCTTGGCGCGGATCAGGGATTTCAGCGTGCGTTGCTTGAGCATGCCTAACTTCTTGAGATACAACGGATTCTAACAGACGAGCACGGCGGAGCGCCTCCGGCAAAGAGGAAAATTGCAGCGCAACGCCGTGTTGCGGGCGTCCGCCTTGCTAGTCGGCCTGCTTGCGCAGAAACGCCGGAATGTCGTACTTGTCCACGCCGCTCTGCTGCAGGGCCTCCACCGTGGAGGCCCGGTTCCGGCGGATCACGGCCGGGACCGAGTCGAGCTGCTGATAGTCGACCGCGCCCGGAGCGCCCAGCGGCTGGTCGTCGGTGCCCGTCTTCTGTGACACCACCAGCTGCGGCTTGCCCTGGCGCGCCATCAGCGGCGCTCCCAGCCCGGTCGCCACCACCGTGACGCGCAGATTGTCGGTGAGCCCGTCGTCGTATACGCCGCCGTAGATGATGGTCGCGTCCTCCGCGGCAAAGGCGCGGATGGTGTTCATCACCTCCTTGGTCTCGCGCAGCTTGAGGCTCGAGCGCGAGGCGCTGATGTTGACCAGCACGCCGCGCGCCCCGGCGAGATTCACGCCCTCGAGCAGCGGGCAGGCCACGGCCTGCTCGGCGGCGATGCGCGCGCGGTCCACGCCGGCGGCGGTCGCCGAGCCCATCATCGCCATGCCCTGCTCGGACATGACCGTGCGCACGTCCTGGAAATCCACGTTCACCAGTCCGGGCTGATTGATGATCTCGGCAATGCCGGCCACGGCGTCGTTCAGCACGTCGTCGGCGGCCCGGAATGCCTCTTCCTGCGTCACGTCCTCGCCCAGAACCTCCTCCAGCTTGTCGTTGAGGATCACGATCAGGGAATCGACGTGCGGGGAGAGCTCCGCCAGGCCCATTTCGGCGATCTTCATGCGCTTCGAGCCCTCGAAGGAAAAGGGCTTGGTGACCACGGCCACGGTCAGGATGCCGAGCGAGCGCGCCACCTCCGCGATTACGGGGCCGGCGCCGGTGCCGGTGCCGCCGCCCATGCCCGCGGTGATGAACACCATGTGCGCGCCCGAGACCGCCTCCTCGATGCGATCGCGCTCGGCAAGCGCCACGGCGCGCGCCTCCTCGGGCTTGGCGCCCGCGCCCAGTCCGCTCGAGCCGAGCTGGATCTGATTGCGCGACCTGTTGCGCGAAAGCACCTGCGCATCGGTGTTGACGGCGATGAACTCCACGCCCTCGACGCCCTGCTCGATCATGTGGTTGACGGCGTTGCCGCCGGCGCCACCGACCCCGATCACCTTGATGACCGGGCCTGCCGCTTGACTGTCTACGATCTCAAACATGCCATTTCCTCCTTGCCGGTTGAACCAACGTCAGAAATTCCTCTGGAACCACTCGCGCATGCGCGCCAGTACGGCGCGCACCGATCCGTCCTGGCGCGACAGCTGGCCCTGCCGGACCTGCTGCACGCCCTCCATCAGCAGGCCCACGGCCGTGGCGTAGCGCGGGCTGCGCACCACGTCGGCGAGGCCGCCCGCGTAGCGCGGCACGCCCACACGCACGGGCATGTGGAAAATCTCCTCGCCGAGCTCGACCATGCCGCGCATCACCGAGCTGCCGCCGGTGAGCACCACGCCCGAGGACAGCAGCTCCTCGAAGCCCGACTCGCGCAGCACCTGCTGCACGAGCGAGAACAGCTCCTCGACGCGCGGCTCGATCACCTCGGCGAGCGTCTGCCGCGACATGACGCGCGGGCCGCGGTCGCCGATGCCGGGCACTTCGATCATCTCGTTGGGGTCGGCGAGCTGCCTGAGGGCCACGCCGTGGCGCACCTTGATCACCTCCGCCTCGGCGGTCGGCGTGCGCAGCGCCATGGCGATGTCGTTGGTGATCTGGTCGCCGGCGATCGGGATCACCGCCGTGTGGCGGATGGCGCCGTGCGTGAACACCGCGATGTCGCAGGTGCCGCCGCCGACGTCCACCAGGCACACGCCGAGGTCCGTCTCGTCGTCGGAGAGCACCGCGCGCGACGACGCGAGCGGCTGCAGGATGAGGTCGTTCACCTCCAGGCCGCAGCGGCGCACGCACTTGACGATGTTCTGCGCCGCCGACACCGCGCCGGTGACGATGTGCACCTTCACCTCCAGGCGCACGCCGGACATGCCGATCGGCTCGCGCACGTCCTCCTGGCCGTCGATGATGAATTCCTGGCGCAGCACGTGCAGGATCTGCTGGTCGGTGGGAATGTTCACCGCCTTGGCGGTCTCGATGGCGCGCTCCACGTCGAGCGCGCCCACCTCGCGGTCCTTGATCGCCACCATGCCGGTGGAGTTGAAGCTCTTGATGTGGCTGCCGGCGATGCCGGTGAAGGCCGAGGCGATCTTGCAATCGGCCATCAGCTCGGCCTCCTCGAGCGCGCGCTGCACGGCGTTCACCGTGGCTTCGATGTTCACCACCACGCCCTTCTTCAGGCCCTTGGACTCGTGGCCGCCCATGCCGAGAATCTCGAGGGAGCCGTCGGCGCGCAGCTCGGCCACCAGCGCCGCCACCTTGGAGGTGCCGATGTCCAGCGCCACGACGAGGTTCTTGGTCTCCCTGGCCATGGCTCTTATCCGCCCTTCGCGTCCGCCAGGCGCAGCGCGAAACCGTTGGGGTAGCGCAGGTCGACCTGCTCGTGCTTCCTCGGCAAGCGCGCGAGGCTCTGCGGCCAGGCCGCCACCAGGCGCGCGAGGCGCGCCTCCACCGGATCGTCCGGCACGTCGCGCCCGAGCTCGATGCCGAGGCCGTCGTCCAGGCGCAGGCGCCACGCGTAGCGCGGCGAAAGCGTCAGGTGCTCGGGCGCGGCGGCCAGCGGCGCCAGAATCTCCACGAAGCGGCGGTAGCGGCGCGTGACCTCGGCCTCGCTGCCCGGCGGTCCCGAGAACTGCGGCAGTGCCGCCGCGCTCGCCCCGGCGAAGCGCTCGCCCTGCAGGTTCACCAAGCCACCCGCCGCCCAGCGCGCGAGGGCCACGTGCTCTTCGAGCGTCGCCTCGAGCCGGTCGGGCCACACGCGGCGCACCGCGACGCGGCGCACCCACGGCAGGCCCTCGAGCGCCGCGCGCACCTGCGCCAGGTCCACGGCGAAGAAGTTGCCGCCGACGCGCCCCTGCGCCGCCTGCTCGAGCTCGGCGTGCGAGGTGTGCGCGAGAGTCCCGAGCACCGTCATTTCGCGCAATGGAAAAAGCGCAGAGCGCAGCAGCAGCTGCATCGCCGCCACGGCGAACACCATGAGGGCGAGCGCGGTGAGCGCGCCGGCGGCGGCGTTCAGCAGGCGCGGGTTATCCCACATGCGCCTCCCCCAGGATGCGCATGCACAGGTCTTCGTAGGATAGGCCGGCCGCGCGCGCCGCCATCGGCACCAGCGAGTGGTCGGTCATGCCGGGAACGGTATTCACTTCCAGCAGCCACGGATCGCCGGCGGCGTCGAGCATCAGATCGACGCGACCCCAGCCGCGGCAGCCGAGCGCGCGGAACGCTTTCAGGCACAGCGCCTGCAGCTCGCGCTCGCGCGCCGGCGGCACACCGCAGGGAATCAGGTAGCGCGTGTCCGCGGCGACGTACTTGGCGTCGTAGTCGTAGAAATCGCGCGGCGTCTCGAGCCGGATGAGCGGCAGCGGCTCCTCGCCGAGGATGCCGGCGGTGAGCTCCGCGCCGTCGATGAAGCGCTCGGCGATCACCGCGCGGTCGTAGTTCACGGCGAGCGCGTAGGCCTCTTCCAGGCCGCCGGCCGCGCGCACCTTGCTCATGCCGATCGAGGAGCCCTCGTTCACCGGCTTGACCATCAGCGGCATGCCCAGGCGCGCTGCCACCGCATTGAGATCGGCGCGAGCGTCCAGCAACTCGTGTGCGGGCGTCGGGATGCCGCAGGCCTGCCACAGGAGCTTGGTGCGCACCTTGTCCATGGCGAGCGCGGACGCGAGCACGCCGCTGCCGGTGTAGCGGATGCCCAGCCACTCGAGCACGCCCTGCACGGTGCCGTCTTCGCCGAAGCGGCCGTGCAGGGCGATGAAGACGCGCTCGTAGCCACCGTCGATGAGGTCCCGGAGCTCCCTCTCGGCGGGATCGAAGGCGTGCGCGTCCACGCCGCGCGCGCGCAGCGCGGCAAGGATCAGCGCGCCGCTTTTCAGGGACACGTCCCGTTCCGCCGATCTTCCGCCGAGGAGCACCGCGACTTTCATGCCGCCTCCCCCACGATGCGTACCTCGGGGACGAGTTCGACCCCGGTGCGCTCGGCGACGCACCGACGCACCTCCTGAATGAGCCCCTCGATGTCGGCGGCGCTCGCGCGGCGTTCCGGATTGACGATGAAATTGGCGTGCATTTCCGAGACGCGCGCCCCGCCGCGTGCCAGACCCTTGAGGCCGCAGGACTCGATGAGCCGCGCCGCGTGATCGCCCTGCGGGTTGCGAAACACGCTGCCCGCATTGGGCAGCTGCAGCGGCTGCGAGGCGATGCGCCGCCCGAGCAGCTCCCTGATGCGCGCGCGCGAGGCGGCGCCGTTGCCCGCCGGCAGCGCGAACCAGGCGCCGGCGAACCACTCGTCGGCGCCGAGGCGGCCGCCGTCGCGCAGTGCGCAGTGGCGGTAGCCGATGTCGAATGCGTCGCGCGAGCGCGTGCTCAGCATCCCCCGCCGGTCGATGGTCACCGCGCGCTCGACGATGTCCCAGGTTTCCCCGCCGTAGCAGCCGGCGTTCATCGCCAGGGCCCCGCCGACCGTGCCCGGAACGCCGGCGAGGAACTCCGCGCCGCCGAGGTCGTGGCGCGCGGCGAAGCGCGCGACCTTGGGGCTCGCCACGCCGGCCTCCGCATACAGGTGCCCGGCGAGCATCTCCGGGTGCCGGCCCGCGGCGTGCATCAGCACCACGGTGCCGGCGAAGCCGCCGTCGCGCACCAGCAGATTCGATCCCAGGCCGACGAACAGCAGCGGCTCGCGCGGCGGCAGCTGCGCGAGGAACGCCTGCAGGTCGTCCAGATCCGCGGGCGCGTAGAAGCGCGCCGCCGCGCCGCCCGCGCGCCAGCCGACGTGGCGCGCCATGGGCTCGCCCGCCTTCAGCACGCCGCGCAATCCCTGCAGTCGGAGCGCGTCCGCCATGTTCATGTCAGCTGCGCCGGCACGTTGGCGATCGAGCCCGCGCCCATGGTCACCACCACGTCGCCGTCGCGCACGACGCGGCGGATGGCGGCCGCGAGTTGCGCCACGTCCTCAACGAAAACTGGCTCGATCTTGCCCGCCACGCGCACCGCGCGCGCGAGCGAGCGAGCGTCGGCGGCGACGATCGCCGACTCGCCCGCCGGATACACCTCGGCAAGGAGCAGCGCATCGGCCGTCGAGAGCACTTTCACGAAGTCCTCGAACAGGTCGCGCGTGCGCGTATAGCGGTGCGGCTGGAAGGCGAGCACCACCCGACGGCCGGGGAAGGCGCCGCGCGCCGCTGCCAGCGTCGCGGCCATTTCCGCCGGGTGATGCCCATAGTCGTCGACCAGCGTGAAGCTGCCACCACCGGCGAGCGCAATCTCGCCGCAGCGCTGGAAGCGCCGCGCCACGCCGCGGAACTCGGCGAGCGCCTTGAGAATGGCGGCGTCGGCGACGCCGAGCTCGGTGCCGACGGCGATCGCGGCAAGCGCGTTCTGCACGTTGTGCGCGCCGGGCAGGTTGAGGCTCACCTCGAGCACCGGCTTGCCCTCGCGCCGCGCGCTGAAGCGCATCGCGCCCGCGGCATGCATGATCCCTTCCGCGCGCACCATGGCCTCGGCGGCGAAGCCGTAGGTGACCACGGGCTTGGACACGAACGGCAGGATCTCGCGCACGTGGGCGTCGTCCGCGCACAGGACGGCGCTGCCGTAGAACGGCAGGTTCTGCAGGAACTGCACGAAGGCCTGCTTCAGCCGCGCGAAATCGTGCTGGTAGGTCTCCATGTGGTCGGCGTCGATGTTGGTCACCACCGCCAGCACGGGCTGCAGGTGCAGGAACGAGGCGTCGGACTCGTCGGCCTCGACGACGATGTACTCGCCCTGGCCGAGGCGCGCGTTGGAGCCGGCGGCGTTCAGGCGCCCGCCGATGACGAAGGTCGGATCGAGGCCGCCCTCGGCGAGCACGCTCGCCACCAGGCTGGTGGTGGTGGTCTTGCCGTGCGTGCCGGCGATCGCCACGCCCTGGCGCAGGCGCATCAGTTCGGCCAGCATCAGCGCGCGCGGCACCACGGGCACGCGCTGCGCGCGCGCCGCCTGCACCTCGGGGTTGTCGCCGCGCACCGCGCTCGACACCACCACCGCGTCGGCGCCGTTGATGTTCTGCGCTGCGTGTGCCGTCGCCACGCGCGCGCCGAGCTCGCGCAGGCGCCGCGTCGCCGGGCTCTCGGCGAGATCCGAGCCGCTCACCTGGTAGCCGAGATTGAGCAGCACTTCGGCGATGCCCGACATGCCCG
>Ga0326597_10004735_pt1 | contig 19038 bp, 27 predicted proteins | sample RVTome_12_FD_203789 | JGI IMG/M metagenome (GOLD analysis project Ga0326597, IMG submission 203789) | Soil microbial communities from uranium-contaminated site in the Upper Colorado River Basin, Wyoming, United States - RVT100D185 | ecosystem: Environmental > Terrestrial > Soil > Contaminated >... | reverse complement strand
GAAGTCGGCGGCTGGATCGAGGGCGAGAAGAACCTCGACGCGCGGGTGTCCGGTAACGCGTGGGTGTTCGGTAACGCGCAGGTGTCCGGTAACGCGTGGGTGTTCGGTAACGCGCAGGTGTCCGGTAACGCGCGGGTGTTCGGTGACGCGCAGGTGTCCGGTAACGCGCGGGTGTTCGGTGACGCGCAGGTGTTCGGTAACGCGCGGGTGTTCGGTGACGCGCGGGTGTCCGGTAACGCGCAGGTGTCCGGTAACGCGTGGGTGTCCGGTAACGCGCGGGTGTTCGGTGACGCTGATTTATTTTCTGCTGGCCCACTCGGTTCTCGCCGAACATTTCTCACGATTCACGCCGACGCCAAGATTGGCGTGCGCTTCACGACTGGATGTTTTTCCGGGACTGAATCCGAATTCAAGAAAGCAATCCAGATAACGCACGGCGACAACGAATACGCACGCCAGTACCGCGCCGCCATTGATCTGGCCGCGATCGTGGTCAAGGTGAAGCCGGAAAAAGCGAAGGAGGCCGCATGACCACCATGCGCCAACCCATCACCGCCACCGTTATCACCTGCCCCGGACGCTGGGAAGATGACACGTTCGACGCCCTGCAGATCAGCATCGCCGGCGTGCGCCTCCTGTTCCCGCCGGTAATGGCGCTGCCGAAAATCACGGCACACGAGTTGGCGCGACAGGTCGACCCGACCGAGCTTTACCGGGTCTTGGCCGATGCGATCAACGCAGCGCACGTTGTGATTGAGGTTGCGGCGTGAAACGACTGAAACTCAATGGCGCGTGGTATGAAATCACGTCCGACTATAGAGTTTTTCGCATGATGCGCTTGCATGGCGCACGTTGCGGAACTTTGTGTATCGGAGATGAACGCGCGAGCGTCCTCAAGAAATTTATCGCCAATCGGGGACTGTAATCGTGACCAACCCCTACCTGCTCCTGTTGATCGCATCCCTGGTGTTGCTCAACGTGAGCCTGATCGCAAAATGTTTGACGGAGGAATGATGACCGCGACCAGCTTCCCGATGATGCCGATCAATGCAGCACCCGCTGCCGCCCACTACTCCGATCAAGCCCGGCTCGCGCTGTGGCCGGAGTTGGTGGCGGCGCTGGATAGCGCCGTGAACTACAAAACACTGACGCGCAAAGAAAGCACGGTCAAAGCCCTCTCCGTCCTCGACCGCGCGAAGGCAATCAAGTGAGCAATACGGGATATTTGGGCGGCAATATCTCGATGGGTGAGAGATATAAGCTCCGGGATAAACACATTGCTCCACTACGCGGCATAGACCTCGGGATGGCGCATCAGTGCCGCTGCGGACAAACGGTTTACGCGAAATGGCGCGGCCGGTTCTACTGCAAATTCTGCGCGAGGTGGATTTCCAAATTGTGCATAGACGCCGCCAGAGCGCGGGCGGTGAAGCCATGAGCGACAAGACGAATCGTCCCGCGTATGTCGGTTTCAAGTCGTGCGGCTGTGCCGTTGCTGCCTGCGTTGATGGCCCGGAGTATGCGAAGGAGACGGCCAAGACTCTCTCTGAGTGGGTACGGGGCGGGCTGACGATCGAACGTAAAACGGTTGGATGGGTGCGCGAGAACCTGCATTTTTGCTCGCACAACAAACAGGAGGCGTTGCCGCTATGACCACCCGCCTCTCCGATGATGACGCCGCCCTCGTCGCCGACATAGCCGCCGCGAACCGGCCCGCGCTGGTCGAGACGTGGATTCAAGATTGCCCGCACCGCGACTTGATGACGCTGGTGATCGAGGAAGTCGCCCACGACCAGGAGTTCATCAACGCGGTACGTGCGTGCTGCTATGCCTACGATGCGGCGCGCAGCCACGACTACACGCACGCCGTTCTGGGCGCGGCGCGGACGATTGCAAGGCTGGTGCGCCATCAGGCCGACCGGTGCCACGGCGATGAACTCGTGGATGCGGAAATTCAACGTTCAATAACCAAGGATCAATCATGAATCTCGAAATCGACGGATTGCAGGCGCTGGCATCCAAACTCGGCGTTACGGCTGAATATCTGTGGGGTGTCTTGCTCAAGCAGGCACCCATCTCTGCCGCACTCGACTTCGCGTTCATAGCTTTCGTGGCACTACTATGGTGCGTGATTTACAGGTTCAGAAAACACTTGGACGACTTCAATGTGATTCTGTTTTTCTTCGGTGTCATCATCATGGTAGTCCTCACGGTGCTCGCTGTGATCATCGTATTTGTTGCGCCAACGGCGTTGCTAAACCCTGAGTATTGGGCGCTTAAACAAGTGCTGTCGGCAATCAACAAGTGATCCGTAGCGGACGAGACACGGAGGAATGGCGGATGAACATTCCCGGTTGGGACAAATTGGACGCGGAGCAGCGCGCTCTCGTCGAATGGCAGTACCGGATGTGCGGGGATTTCAAGGCTGCGCTGTGGAAAGCGATTACGCTGGCCGACGACGAGAACATGAAGAAACTTAAAATCTGTTTTCGCACGAAATGCAACGCCTACGAGAAATTCTCTCGTCAGTCTTGCTACTGGCCCGCCACGGTGAAGCTCGCGGGTGGCGACGTTGAGGCCGGATACTGATGACCGCGCTAACCCTCCTCGTGCTCGGCATCGGCTGCTTCACGCTGCTGGTGTGGCTCGGCTTCCTTTTAGGGCCGACGATATGAGCGACAGGCCGATCATTTTCTCCGGCCCGATGGTCAGAGCAATGTTGGGTCATCGGAAAACGCAAACAAGGCGGATCGTGAAGCCGCAGCCTGCGAGCCATCAAGGAAAAATCGAATGGAGCGACCACAACCCAGGATGGTGGATCGTCCAAGGCGATGTTTCAAATACTTGGTCCCGCGTCCGCTGCCCCTACGGCGTCCCCGGCGATCGGCTGTGGGTGCGCGAGACGTGGACAAAGGTGGCTGTCCATCCGGACGGAGGTGGCGTTGTTGGGTATCGCGCTGATCCCGCACACGCCGAAATCTACAAGGATTATAGGTGGCGACCCTCTATTTACATGCCGCGCTGGGCCTCGCGCCTCACGCTCGAAATCACGGACGTTCGCGTGCAGCGGTTACAGGAGATCAGCGAGGAAGATGCGATGGCGGAAGGTTGCGAGCGTGTGCCGAAGCCAATCATGCCTGATTCAACTTACCGGCTTTGCTTCGAGCGGCTATGGCAATCCATCAACGCCAAGCGTGCACCGTGGGCGTCGAATCCGTGGGTGTGGGCAGTGACATTTCGCAAGGTGAAGCCATGATTAACGATGCAGACAAGCAGAAGATTGCGGCTGCATTTGCTCGGCAGTGGAGACAGGCAAAAGGTGAGCAGCCGGTAGTTCAATGCTGCGAATGCAAAGTGTGCGCTCCGATCCGGTTCCTATATCGATGCCTGTATTGCGGGCTGTGGCGTTGTCAGTCGTGCTCTGAACGTCACTTCGGCAAGACGCGCGAACAATATCTACAGGAACAATGATATGACCGACTGGTCGCTGATCCTGATTGCTGGTGCGCTGGCGATCCTGATCGTGGATTATCTCAGCGAGCGCAAGAAGCGCCGGGAGGATGCGGCTTGGGGACGTGAACGCAACAATCTTACGAGGAGTCGGACATGAAAAACACGACAGGACTTTACAAGCATCAGCGCGATCAGCGAGGCGGGCGGCGCAGGAAATTGCCAATTTCGCAGCCAAAGGCAAAGCTGGTGCCAGTCACAAAATACGAATACGAAATTGCCAGGGATGCAGACCGCGAAATGTTCGGAGACGAGCCAGAGCGATTCGGGCTTGACGACATCGGGAACAAGTAAAGGATCAGCCATGACCGTCAAGCCGGAGCGCATGAAGCCGGTAAAGGCGTGGGCGAACGTAATGGACGGTTGCGTCATTACGTTCGCGGATGGTGTGCCCATTTTGTATGATTCCAAAGAGGGGGCCATCCGTGATTGTGTCGATATGGAATGGCGCATCGCCCGCGTCTTAATCACCGAAGTCAGGGGGAAGAGATGAAAACCGTCCTGATCCTGGAAACGATTGCCGCTCTGGTCGAGGCGCGGCAAATGCTGCGAACCGGCAGCGGGAGCATCACCGAACAATTCCATGCCGGCACGCGCTGTCAGGAAGCGTGTAGTGGCCTGAAAATCGCGCTGATAACGGAATGCCCGGAGATCAAGATCGAGGAGGAAGCATGAGCAACATGGGCTATTGCAGGTTTCAAAACACGCTGCCTGATCTGCGCGATTGTTACGAATCGTGGAAGGACGCGGCGAGCGAGGAAGAACTGCGAGCGCGAGCGCACATGCTCAAGCTGTGCAAGGAGATCGTGGGCACGTATTGGGAGGAAGAATGACTCCAATCGAACTGAAATTGCAGCGCTGCCGGGAAGAAATGGGCAGTCGCTACATCTGCCACGTCTCGCGCCAGGTCAAGCGGCTGGCGCAACCGCTGGCGGACTCGGCGGGGACGGATATCAGGGAAACTTTCCGCAGGCTGGCGCAGGAGCCGGTGATCGTGTTGGCGGATGAGAGGAGGAAGGCGTGATGGATGCCAGATTCAAGATTGGCGACCGCGCATTCAAAGCGAACTACGGACGCCACGAAAAGATGGTGACGTGCCCCGACTGCCTGGGATCGACAAAGGTGCGCGTCATTCTGGGCGATGGCACGGAACTGGCGATTGATTGCGGCGGTTGCGATCCCGGCGGATACCGAGGCTCAACCGGCGCGGTGAAGCAGTATGACTACTCCACCGAAGCGAGGCCATACACCGTAACCAGCGTCAAGGTTTCGATGGATGGCGTCGAGTATGAGTTGAATCACTTTGGCGGCGGCGTGTACTGGACTGCCAAGGATGGTGAGTTATTCGCCACCGTCGAGGAAGCAATGGCGGACGGCGAGCGCCAGCGCGCAGAGCGCGAAGCCGACGAAAACAAACGGCTGATGGCGAAAACGAAGGATGCCAAATCGTGGGCGTGGAACGCCACCTACCACCGGAAATGCATCAAAGACCACGAGAAGCAGATCGAATACCACAAGACGAAGGTGCAGATATGCGCGGCAAAAGCGAAAGAACCCGCATGACCGAATGGAAAGCATGGAAGATGGTAAGGGCGTTTGGGCGTCTCGCGTGCGGAGTGACGCGCAGGCACAAGTGGGGGCGGGCGTATACGCCTGACGAGACCGCGCCGGACGTGAAGGAAAAACGCTGCACCAGGTGCGGCGCGGTCAGGCCGGTCAAGCGGAGAAAACATGGAGGGAAAGATGAGTAACACTGTTGCGGTTATCGGGATGAGCGAGCTTGAAAAGATGGCGGCGGTTGTCGTTAAGTCTCGGCTTTTCGGGGTCGAGAGCATCGAGCAGGCCATGACATTGATGCTGCTCGCGCAAGCCGAAGGAGTGCATCCGGCGATTGCGATGCGCGATTACCATATCGTCGAAGGCAAACCCGCGTTGAAGGCGGACGCCATGCTTGCGCGGTTTCAGGCCGGTGGCGGCAAGGTCGAATGGGAGGAATATTCGGACACCAGGGTTTCCGCTAGATTCTCGCACCCGAACAGCCCGAAGCCAGTTTTAATCGAGTGGTCGATGGAATCCGCGAGCAGGGTGCAGGTTTACAACAAGAAAAAGGGCGGGTGGGAACCGATTACTGCTCGGCATACGTGGCGCAGTTACCCGCGCCAAATGTTGAAGGCCCGCGTTATCAGCGAAGGAGTCAGGGCGACCAACCCTGGGGTATCGGTTGGAATCTATACGCCGGAGGAAGTCGCAGACTTCAGCGAGGCACGGGAAAAGGACATCACGCCCACCGCCGGCGTCCTTGGATCGCTGCCGGCTGCAAAGCAGGAAGCCGTGATCGAAACCGCGCAGCAGGTGAAAGCGATGCTGGCGAACGATCAGGCGCAGGACGCCTACACGCTCTGGCAGGATTCGCGTTTCGGGGCGGATGAGGAAGTCGCGTTCTGGTCGCAACTGGACTCGAAGCAACGATCCGCGTTGAAGCGTATGGATGAGTCCGTCACGGCAGCGGAGAAGGGCGCGATCAGCCCCGCCGCGAAGAAGCGCCTTGAAGCCCGCATCAAGGAATCGGGCATCGACCGCGACGCCGTGAAACGGTATTGCGCGGACATCTTCAAGAAGGAACATTTTCAGGATTTGACGCGCGAGGAATACGAGCAGCTTGACGGTGCGCTCGGAAACTTCGCGTTAGCGAGCCAAGCGACCGCGCGGGCGCACAGTCCGCAACCGGAATCTCCCTCCCCGGTTCCCGCGCCGGTCGCCCCTGATGCAGCGCCGCAGGGGAAACTCTCGCCTAGTGCGGAGACGGTCCTGAACGGAAAGGATCAACCTGCGGTCGCTGCGCCCATCACCGAACCGCAGGCGCTCGCCCTTGAAAACGCGCTTGACATGGGCGGCAAGACGCTGCACAACCGTTTCCGCACGCAGATGGCGGTGAAGGGCATCAAGTCGGTCGGCGAGATACCGGCGTCGAAATATGACGGGCTGATGAAGTGGATCAGCGCGCAGGTGGACAAGCAGAACGCGGAGGCGACATGACCGCGAAGCAGCGTGACCGGATCGTGCGGGCGGCGATGCGGTGGTATCAGTGGATGACTGGCGGGCGGGGTGATCGACAGATGAAACACTGGGACTTGCGTGAAGAGCACCCGATACGAGTTCTTGGGAAAGCCTGCGCCGCCGCGAAGAAAGGGAAGAAGAGATGAGCGATACGCTGAGCAAATATGCTGACACACTGAACGCGCTTGACCAGATGCAGCAGTCGCCGGCCTATGCAGTTCGCAAGCCGATATTAGCGGCAGCAGAGCGCATCATCGTTGACCTTGAAACCGAGTTGACCGCCTGCCAAGCCGAGCTTGCACGCGCGCACATTGCACTATGCAGCCTAACTCCGGGCGGATCAGAGTATGCGAACGATCCTGATGCCTGCGTTGCATACGTGCGGAAGGTGCGCGAGGATCAGCACGATACGATCATAGTCGCAAAGCGCGAACTTGCGCGGGAGCGGGAGAGGCTGGCAGAGTTTCGGGATACCGTGCTGAATCAGCGTGGAGCGCTCGCCGAGAACGGCATGACTAACGATCAAGTAAACGACGTGCTGGATGAGTTCGACGCCGCGCTGAAACAGGAGGCCAAATGAACGCGAGAGAGTTGCTGCCGTGCCCGTGGTGCGGATGCTTCCCGACTGTCGAACCGTGGCATGGTGGTGTAAAGACGAAACACGCTGTCCATTGTGAGAATGACAATTGCCCGACCGGGCCTATGACGACGGGGGAGACAAAAGACAAAGCAATCGCGCGCTGGAATATTCGAGCCGCGCAGCAGCCTTCCCACACCGATCATCCTGCGCGCCACTGGGACAGGACGTGTCCGGCGTGCATAGCAGAGTCCGAGCAGCGGCCTGACGACCCCTTTGCATCAGGTGAGGATATACCCATCACGCGAGGAGTAGAGTCCGCGCCCGTCGCATACGGCCCTGCAAGGCAGGACTATCCAGGTGGGCCGATCTATCGTGTCGGCACATCGACCGGCACCCAACAGAATGCCGCTCCGGGGCAGATAGATAGTCCAGTTGCGGCGACGGAGGCACAGCCCCGCCAAGAGATTGAGCGGGGCAAAGGCATGCCTGCCGAGTCTCCGTTCGCCGCATCGGATTCGTTCTCCTCCAAGCGAGCACGGCAGGCAATCGAGCTATTCCTCGAATACCGCGACAAGCACGGCGCGAGTGAGGCCGATGCAATTGTTCACGTTAGTCGCGAATTTGACGAAGCGCAAGACTGCGTTATGCCTGCCCCGGACGCGGCACCGGGGATGCCGGATCATGCGTTTACTTCACGCGAATTAGAAGAAACTCCTTCTGCCGTGTTGAGACATATTGACGAACTCCGCACCTACGCCCTCGCCGCCCACGAGCGGGCGGACTATCAGACTGAGGCCAACGCCCTGCGCGCGGAGAATGAGTCGCTCCGGGCCGAGTGCGGATTTCGGCAGATTCAGGGATACAACGAGGGGAAGGCGGCGATGAGTGCGAAGTTACGGAAGGATGCGGAGCGGTATCGGTGGATTCGTAATGAGAACTCAGGTAGAAACACATCGAGTGATAGCCCGTCCGCCGTGGAGTTGTTGGAGAACGATAACCTTACAAGCGACCAGTTAGACGCCGCCATCGACGCCGCCACCGGGAGCGGGAAATGAGTGACCTGATACTTAGACTTCCGTGGGTCAACAGACGCAGGCCGTTCATTGGCCTTCACATCTCTCCGTTCCCGTCCTACCGAAGTCGTGGTGGACGCTCGCGCCGCTACTACCACTGCGGGGTTATTTGGGGCCGGCAGTTCATGCCGACAACGCAACCGGCGTCCTCAGTGTGGTTCGATGTCTACGTACCAGAATGGAGACGGGCATGATGTTCCCATCGTTAGGACTTGACGCTGATCCCTGCGTGTGCGGGGACACGACCACTTGGCACCCCGGTTGTTACCAGGGACTCACTCAGCAGCAGATTGACGCCAAGTATCGAGAGGTATTCAAGATGCTGCGGAAGCGCCAGAAGGACAACGCAGCACGATTCGCCGAGGAGTTAATACGAAAAGCGGGAGAGGGGCATGAGTGACGACGGCTGTTACTGCGAATGGACGGAAGGCGATCCGCCGGAGTGGTGTCATAGTCACATGCGGACGGCGCGCAAAGAGCACGTCTGCTGTGAATGCTTGGAACCGATCAGGCGCGGCGAGCGTTTCGAGTACGCATCCGGCAAGTGGGAAGGGAAGATACGGGCATACAAGACATGCGCCTACTGCGCTGCACTGCGCGTAACACTGAACGCCAAGGTTGACGGCATAGCCTTCGGCGATCTGGCGTGCGTGGCGATGACGTACCCGGAAATAGAATCTATGGGGAGCGGGAAATGAGGACTAGCTGCTGCGGCGTGATGCGCGAAGGGCAATGCACCGACTGCCCATTGACCGCCCCGATCCGCCCGTATCCGCTACCGCCCCATCAACTCGGCTGGCAATGCCCGAAGTGTGGGCGGGGCAATGCGCCATTCGTGCATACCTGTCCATGCGGGCCGAACACGGTTCAGACTACCGGAACACGATACGACACGGGAACCCCACATGAGCAAGCCTGACTTCGCCGAGCGGCTGCGGGAGTTTCTTGACGGGCATAACGCCGTGGCAACCGCAGGATTCCTGTGCCAGAACACCGAGGCGATACTGGCGCTAATCGCAGAAACGAAACGCGAACATCATGGTCATACAATAAAGTGCAAGGTGTGTGACACAATCAGGAAACTGGATGAGGCGGAGTGATGAATCAGTATAGTGCAGCGACAATCGCCGGCAAGAGATTCGGAAAGTTGGTGGTATCGCACCAAGTTGGATCGAAGAAAAGTTCAACACTGTGGTTCTGCAGGTGCGACTGTGGCGCTGAAGTTGTCACAAATCGAAACACATTGGTTTCCGGCAAGACGACATCTTGTGGATGCGGTCGCATCGTTCAGTGTGATACGGAGACAAAGAAAACCCCAACCTACAAATCATGGAAAGCCATGATGACGCGCTGTTTGCTAAAGACTGCGGTTGCATATCATCAGTATGGTGCGATCGGAATTGATGTGTGCGAGCGCTGGAAAGTATTCTCCAACTTCCTGCATGACATGGGCGAGCGCCCGCCACGCACCACCATCGACAGGATCGACGGCTCAAAAGGGTATTACCTTGAAAATTGTCGGTGGGCTACTCACGACGTTCAAGCTCGCAACAGAAAGTGCGTAAAGTTCATCGAATACAACGGCATCAGGCAATGCATATCGGATTGGGCAGATAGCCTTGGATGGTCACGGAACGGGTTGAGGCATCGCCTAAAGATTATGTCGGTAGCTCACGCTCTGCAACCAAAGTTCGTCCTCAACGCGCTGAACGAGGAGTGATGGCCTATCCCTACATTCCGCCGCCGAGCCTCATTGATCGGGCGTGGGATTTGCTTGCCGAGATTGCCCACACCGAACGCGCGCTGATCACGCTCACCGTTGACAGGGGCGAGCGGGGGAATATTACGGTGACGTTCGACCAGGCTAAGTATGAGCCGCACGCTGACACTTGAGGAAGCATCGAACATGCTGCATGTCTGCACGGAAACCGTGTCGGAGTGCATCCGTGCGCGCGGGTTGCCGGCCGCCAAGATAGGGCGGGCCTGGGTGCTGGTCGACGAGGATGTGATAAATTGGCTGCGTCAGCAGTACGGGAGGGCTGAATGCGTCTCTGGCAGCGCGGGAGAAAAGCAATCTGGTGGGCCGATTTCACGGTCGCAGGACTCCGCGTTACGCGAAGCTCTGGCACCGCAGACCGCACGCAGGCGCAGGAGTGGGCCGCCAGACTTGCAGCCGATATCTGGCGGCAAAGGCGCCTTGGAGAAAAGCCCCGCGTGACGTGGGGCACCGCTGTGCTGGAATGGCTGCGGGAGAATGGAGAGTCCCGCCGCTCGATCGAGGACATGAAGGATCGGCTGCGCTTCCTGTCGCAGTACCTTGAACACGCCGCCCTGCAGGACGTAACACCTGATCGCGTCTCCGCGATCCTGTCCGATAAAGGGGCGCCGGGCACGCGCAACCGCTACGTGGCAGAAGTCTCGAAGATCCTGAACTATGCCCATCGACAGGGATGGATTGATGCTGCGCCAGCGCTCCGGCACTACCGGGAGACTCGAGGCGATCCACGCTGGCTGACTCGCGAACAGGCCAATGCGCTGATCGCGGAACTGCCTGATCACCTTGCCGACATGGCCCGCTTCGCGCTGGCTACAGGTCTCAGGGAGAGCAATGTCAGGCTGCTCAGATGGGGCCAGGTCGATACCGTGCGGGCGGCGGCATGGGTGCTGTCCAGCCAGGCGAAGAACGGCCGCGCGCTGTCGGTACCGCTCAACGCCGACGCGCTGGAAGTTCTGGCGCGGCGCCGCGGCGAGCACGCCGTGTACGTGTTCACGTACCTGCACCGCGACGGCAAACGCCGGCCGGTGTGGAACTGCTCAAGCCACGCTTGGTATAAGGCCGTGGCGCGCGTCGGACTCAAGGGCCTGCGCTGGCATGATCTCAGGCACACATGGGCGACGTGGCACCTGATGGCCGAAACGCCACCCGCAGTGCTGCAGGCCCTCGGTGGATGGTCGAGCGGGGCAATGGTCGCGCGCTATGCGCACGTCGCGCCAGGCTTCGCTGCGCGCTTCGCTGATGGGAGTTTACGGGTTAAATCTGCGACAAGTTCCGATGCGCCAAAGGACGACGCGCTGCAAGTCATTGAAGGAGTGGGGTGGCTGATGGGATTCGAACCCACGACAACCGGAATCACAAAAGGGCTGTCCAGCGGTAAGGTGCTGAATCTGAACGACGCGCTGGCGCGGAAACGGCGAAAAACCGCCTGATCACGGGATAATCACGCGACAACCCGGCACAGCACGATACAATTTGGAGGTTTCACGGGGAACCACGTTGATTACAACAGCATCTTCCACACCGCCGCGAGCAACATGAGGGTGCCTGATCGTGCTATGCTTTTGGGGTGGACTACCCGTTCTTGGTGGGCTTCCTGATCCTCGGAGCCGTGTGGCTAATCGGCGCCACGGTCGAGCGCTTCCATACTTGGGCTAGGCTGGCGGCCTAGCTGTACGGCAGCCCCGCGCTTCGCTGTCGATCTCTCCACTTCTGCTTGTATTTGTAGCGGCACGCACGATGCGTGTGATCCGCCGTTCCTGGGCGGTGATACATATTCGCCGGATCGTCGTATTGTTTGCACAAGCGACAGGGGCTCCAGTTCGGATTGCCGCACGCATTCAGCGCATCGGTTCGGCGATGTAGAAGCCGGTGATACGCGGCGTCAGGACAGATAACGAGATTGGTGTTCTCGTTGTTTCCGGGGTCGTAGTCAACGTGGTGAACGTGAGCCTTCTGCGGCAGTTTCTTGCCCAGCGCTGCCCCCGCCTTCCTGACGTGCTCGTAGGTTCTGACGCCGCCAACGTCCTTCACGAGGTAGCCGAGAGCGGTAAATCCTCCATCTCCGGCTGGCCGCGGAGGGGCGTTCTTCGTTTTTAGAGGATCGCCGTTGTGACGCCACCGCTGATAGTGCATTGGGCACCAGCTGCGGGTCGTGGCTACCTTGCCGCATCCCTGGATGATGCATGTAGAATCGTTCTTGCTCATGGCCACGTATCTCCTGATACTGGTTGTGGGAAGTGCCGCGGCCGTGCTGATAACACGGTCGCGGTGCGCACAGTATAATGGAATTCGTGGACAGACTACGAGAACTCGCCAACGGAATCGGCGTCCCGAAGGGCTTGCTCGCCTTTCTCGCCGCCTCGGCTATTGTGGTCCTGATCGGATGGATGCTCGGGGTTTTCGATTACAACCCGACCGATGAGGGCGGCGCGAAGGTGATCTACCAACCCCCTACTGGAGAGCGCCGGTACTGAGATTTGGGTGTACGCGGGACTCCTGAGCGTACTTAGCCATTTCCTTCATGCGCTCCCGGATCAACTCGGCGTGCTCCTTCGCCATTTCCACGCGCTTCTCCGGGGTCAAGTTGCGGTCTCGAATCGCGATCGTGCGGCGCCGCTTCTGCTCCTGTATCTCGAAACGCATACGCCTGAGATTGTCTGCTCTTGTCTGCTCCGGGTTGATTGGGTAAAGGTTCACGCCGAACAGCCGTAACGTGGCCTGGCCAGCGGTGTCCTTTATTTGGCCATGCTTGTCCACGGTCTCGTTCAGGGCGTTGTACATGTGGCCGGCAAAGCCATAGTTGGTCAACCAGGTCGGCATCGACATGGAATAGAGATACCCCATGATGCTCGCGATTTGCTTCGCGGGAGGATCAAACTCGCTGACGATTTCCTTGCGGCTGAAGGGGTCCTTGTTGTTCTTGATGGCGGAGATGAGGTCTGGGACAGGACCGCCTAAAAGGCCGGAAGATTGCATGGCCTTGCCGAATTCTCCCTTGGCAAACTCCGTTCCGAGTTCCTGCCACATAGACCATGGCAGGAAATAGCCGATATCCATGGCCATCCAGCGACCCTTGTCGTCCTTCATGGGCAGGAAATGCGCGTTGCCCCGTTCTTGCAGCCACTCAGGCAGCGCCTTTTTCAGCTTGTCCACATCATCGTCATCTACGTCCGCCATGCCAGCCACAAGCGCCGTCAGGGCGTAGGGAATGGCGAGGTACGGGGCAAGGCGCAGTGGGTGGGTTGTCGCAACCTCGATCAGCCGCGGTAGTGCTTTGAAGTAGAACGTAATGAAAGGCGCCCCGATCGGCGCGTTACGCAGGTAGCGCATGCTGGGAGTCACGAGGCTGTAGTCAAAGAGCCACTTCTGCGCTTCAAGGACGGCCTGTTCCTGGGGCTTGCCTTTCTTAATTTCGTCAATGATCTTGGCGGTCTTGAACACGGCTTCCGAGAGTTGGTAGATGTCCCCTGTAAATGCCATGACTTTGCTGGCGAGGTTTTTTGCAACTGCGATACTGAGCGGGCTTGCACCGCGGGCCTGAAGGTCCAGGAACTCGCGTTCGATGCGGAACAATTCCTGCGCCGCGAAGGTGCTTTCCGTTATGCCGTGTTCCTTGGCAATACGCCAGTGCTCGCCGTTGGTGCGAATCTCGCGGATAGCTTGGATGGTCCGCGGAATGACCATATGAAACGGCACACCGGACAAGTGCAGGAGAATGCCATTGCTCACGAAGTTTCGGATTTGCGCCGGCGGATTAGCGGCGACTTTTGACCACTTCCACAGTTGGGTGAACTTTGTTGCGAGTCCGCCATTTCCAAGCACTTTCTCAGCTACACTCGCATCGGTCGGATTGATCCTGGCGCTGCCTACGATGTCATCGTATATTTCGCGGCGCACGATCAGCCCCCGGAGCCTGCCGTAGCGGGGGGTGTCCGGGATCTGCTTCCAGCCGTCCGGCACCCCACCGTAACCCTCCAGAGCTTTGTCGGCAGTCTCGTCCATGCGATCGGCAATTTCCCTTGCCGCCGTGCGGTCGGCCTCTGTATAGCGGATGGATTGGGTGCGAACCTGCTTGGCGGTCTGCTTCAGCCAGAATGGGGTGACTTGCTTGCCTTCCCACTCCACGAGGCTTTCCGGCATGACCCAGGCGCGCTCGGTCGCGATCTCGGCCAGCCAGTCCAGAAGGGCGATATCCCGCATCTGCGTGCCGTAGGATTTGCTGACGAGATAAGCAGGATCGGTAATCTCGCCCAGGATCAGGCGGCGCACGTCCTCGGGGATATCCTTGCGGGTTTTCAGATACCCCATGTCGGACGGTTTCTTGCCAGCAGACAGAGCCGAAATAGCATCTTCGTCCAGCAAGTGCTTCAAATAGATGCGCGGCAGGTACTCGCCTTTGTGCGCCTCAAATACTTCCTTTGCGAGCAAGCCCTGATCGACGAGCTGCTGGCCCACGGAGGCAAGGGTTTGCTTGGCCTTCACTGCGCTGTCACGTAGGGACGCATCGCGGATGATGGTCGGATCAGCGTCCTTGTGCGTGAGGTAGGCGTACACGTCCGGGGCATGTTCCCCGGCGTTCCTGAAAGCGGCATACAGGTCGCGCGTTTCATCGCCAACCTTGGCGAGCCGGCCCAGGGCACGGTATCGCTTGACGAGGTATTCGGATTGCTGCGGCAGGGTGCCGAGCGGGGAGAGTTTATCTATCGCCTCGTGGATGCGGTCCTTGGTCTTGGCGAACTGCTCCCACTTCCCTGCGGCTTTACCGGCCGGAGAACCGGCGAGGGCCTTCTGTGTTTCGTCGGAAGGCCCCCTCCTGCTGAACCGGATATCCGGGTTCGAGGGGTCGAACGTACCGCGATTACCCACAGCGGATTTGATCTGCTCGGGGCGGAAGGCGACCCACGCAACGCGATTATCGTGCATATAGCGAATGCCATCGAATCCTTCGGAGATCAATTTGTCGCGCGCCAACTCGTGAGCATTCCTAGCTCCAACAGAGCGCTCAAGTATCTTGTTGTCATCAAGATATTGGTAATAGTTTCCGATAAATGGATTCTGGATGCTGAGATATACCGGCATCACCATCCCACCCGGAACACGATCTCCTTGACGCCACTGTTCAGCGTAGAATTCTGCGAGAGAAACAGCCTCGGAAAAATGGTGACCTAATCCGAATCCGGCGCGCTCTATTTTCGTTGCGTCGAACCTAGTGAAGTCATTGCCGGTCCCGTGATACACCCGCAGCGGCCGGCCCTGATCGTCCACCACGCGACTCTTTCCAAACCATGCCTTGAAGGCGGGGGATTGGGTTTGGTCGGCCACACTCGCCGCCGCGTACGAACTCCCCGGCTCAACTTTACCCTCGGCAAGCGTGCGCTCCAGCGCTCCCCGGGCCAGCGCTACCACGTCGTCTGTAGTGAGCTTGGCCGGATCTCCGCCCAGCCTCGCCACGGCATTCCTGACGGCCGTCCACAGCCTTGCAAACCATTGCTGAATCGGGCCTTGCGTTGTTGGCTTGGCTACGCCATGTCCCGCTAGTACAGCTTCCTCGATGAAGTAGGCTAGCAATTCCTCGTCTAGCAAATTGTCGTGCGTGTTCATCGGAATCCGCGCTCTTGCAGCACGGGCAAGCCGGATGTGCTCGGCATCTCCGGTCATGCGCGACCACAGTTTGACCGCATTCTTGAGCCTGGCGAATTCTTCCCTGCCGATAAAGCGCTCCATGCCTTTGTGAACACCGAGTTCATGGGCGAGTACGCTGAATGCGGTTCCAGGACGAATGTTCTCAGCTATTAGATAACTCGTTTGGGCGCGTGAATCGTAATAGCCTTGAATATCAAAAGCATTCTTTGAGAGAACCGCCGCCTTCGCCAGCAACGGTAAGTTCTCCCACGACTGGATTACCTTAACGTGAATGTTTGGCTTGACACCCTCAAGTCCGATCTCGCTCTCGACTGAGGATACGGTTGAGCGTAAAATGCGAGGCGGAACAGCGGGAGTTCTAGCTCTCGCTGCCCCTGTCACAACGCCACTTGTAGGAGTAGCGCTATGAGTACCGCCGAGTATACCTGTTCCGTTTGTTCCGCTATTTTCACGCGCAAGTTCCGAACGAGAACCCCGCCTGACAGAATTTGCTGCTCTCTCGTCTGTCGCATTAAACATCTTAACGCTGTCTATGATCGCAGGAAGAAGCGTCTCGATGGTGCGAGCTTGTCTGACGGATATCGCGGTCTCACCCTGCCCGGCAGAGAGCACGTTAAGGAGCACCGTCTGATTATGGAGTGTATCGTTGGTAGAAAACTCAGAGCCAACGAGGCTGTGCATCACATCAATGGGAATCGCTCTGACAACAGACCGGAAAATTTGGTTATCATGGACCGCGCTGAACACACTCGACATCACCTTACGTTTCTCGTTGATACTGAGAGACTCAAGACCCTGTTCCACGGCTGCGTGAAGTACAGCGATATCGCTAAGGAATTCGGGTGCAGCACGTCCCTCGTTCTGAAGAAACTGCGTGCGATCGGGTTGAGTAGTGCCGACAGGCCGTGGACCACGAGACGCCACAGAAACGGGAAATTCTCTTTCAGCAGAAAGTGAGGATTCGCCTTCGCTTGGGGCAATGGGCGCTAGGGAGAACATCGCCACGCCCTTGTCGGCCTCTCCCGGTGGTAGTTTCACTCCAAGCGCACGCTCCAATCCGATCTCTGCTGCTTGCCCACGTTGTCGCTGCCACGCGCCTTCAGACGGTGCCCACTTGAAGCCATTGGCTTTGAGTTTCGCGCGCACGGACTCGTCCGGCTTGCCGGGAAAGATGATCTGCAGGCGGTTGGACTCCACGCTGTCCACGACACGGAAACCCTCGAACTCTGCTTCCAGAGTCACGTCACCGGAACGGCTTTCGAGAGAAACGATGCGATCCTTTACGCTCTTGATCGTGGCGTTGTTGTTGCTCAACTGATATGGGGCGTACGGATGCGGCTCCCACGAGTAGGCGGGTTTGTAATTGCGGATACGGGTTTTATCGTCCTCGGACAAGTCGGACTTATCGAGCGAAGCTGGGTCTTTCAGAAATCTCTGGTGCGCGGCATTGACGACGCGCATCCTCTCCTGCAAACGTTCCAAAGACGCGAGTTTTTCCTTGAGCTTTGCGACGGCTTCAGGATCATCAGACGACACAACCCGCGATTCCGCTGGCGCGATTTCGTTGCGGATGCGGCCAAGGGTGCGTTTGCGGAACTCGATCAGTTCCGCCATGCGGCGGTCTGCTGAGTCACCGCGCTTGCGATTGCTTTCCACCGGAAAACGCGCTGGCCCGGTGATCATGCTGCTCATCACCCGACTGTGAGAGGAAAGCCACGTCCTGAAGCGCGAACGATAGCCGGAGCGGTAGTCTGTGAACATACCGTCCAGCGCCGCCTTCTTCTCCGGCGTGTCCGCCAGTTTGTTCAGCGCGTCATAATCGGCGCGCAAGGTATCCTGATAATCCTTGATGTAGGAATCCGCTCGCCTCTCTGGAACCATAGATGTTCCGCTGAAAGCACTGATCGCAAGATCGCGCGGAATGTCTGAATCGATCCCGAAAAGTACGGTCGGTTGCTCTGCCTGCTCCGGTGCCGCGCTCTGCGCTGGGGATGGCGCTGCTGGCTCATTCGGCAGGCGCGGCTCAGGTTTCGCCCCGGAGTTCAGGCCGTCAACGACCTTCTGCATCTTGGTGCGGTTGGCCGGCGTATCCTTGAACGACTCGCCCATCTGCGCCCATTTGCGCTGTGAGTCGGCGATGTAAATTTTCTCACCGTCTTGCGTGATGGCGTAGCGGGGGGTCTCTGCGGGCGCGGGCTGCGCGGCAGGTTCCGCTGGCCTCGCCGCTTCATCCATCTTGCTCGCTGCGGCCCGGAGTAGGTCGGCGGCAGACAGGGTGTTGGCGGGTTGAGCGAGTAGATCCCGCTGGCCGGTGAGATTCGCCTCAGCCGCTTGCTGATCCGCGCGCCTTTGAGTAGCTCGGTCAACGGCTTCAGTGCCGGTCAGGTCAAATTCGGCGGCAGCACCTTCGGATCGCTGGCGGATGGTCTCGCGTTCCCCGCGTTCGCGTTCTTCTCGGGCAATGCGTGACTGTTCGGATTGTTCCTGACGTGCGGCCTCGGATTCGCGTTCTTCGCGGGCACGGATTTCTTTGGGGGATTCGCCCTGAAGGGCGAGGGGCGGGGCTACTTCTGCGGGGGCTTGGGCTGCTGCTTCGCCGCGCGGCGTCTCGCTGCGCGTTTCAATGCCAGCTTCACCTTTTTCCGCATCACGTCTGAGATGTGCATCCAGCAACTCCTTGACGGCCACCCTGAATTCTGAATCCGGGCGACCTTGATATTCTACCGCAAGACGCTCCACGCCGTCAGGGTCAAGATCGGCGGCACGATCGAGCAATTCCACGTCGGCAACGTCGGCTTCGGTGGTGGGGATACCTTCGGCCTGCATGTCGGCTTCCAACTGCCCCCGCGCCGCCATCTCAGCTTCTCCACGTCGTTCAATACCCCGATCGGTCACCGGCTGCAACCGGCCCTCGATGGCATCCCGGATCATGTCCCTGACGATCTGCACCCCACCGTCGACGGAATCCAGTTCAGCTCGAGGAATCATGCCGGCCTCGACCAGCCGGACAGCGATATCGTCAAGACCGTGACCCTCGACGATGCGATTCCCGGCCCCACCGGAACGTTTCTGCTCCCGGAACAGGCGAGCATACCCGCCCAAGCCTTTCACGCCCCTGTCGCCGGCGATGTCCAATGCCTCGGCCTTGCTCACACCGCCCCACTCGATCAGCTTGCCGATCAACTGCTTGGACGGTGCGCTGGCCGCCACCTGCCGCTCACGCTCAATCTTGGCGACCCTGGTGTCCTCGGCCCTGCGGTCGAGCTCGGCCTGCATGGCCTCCACCCGCACTCTCTGGCGTGCGTTGGGCTTCTTGAACTTGCCTAAATTGCGGATGGCTTTTTTCAGGTCCGCATCGGTTTTTGCTGCGATGTCGGGGGGGATTTGTGTGCGCGCCA